>APMI01039627.1_pt1 | contig 22815 bp, 25 predicted proteins | sample 667938 | NCBI WGS metagenome assembly APMI01 (sample SAMN01084076, study PRJNA167559) | wastewater metagenome | biome: Wastewater | place: Denmark: Ejby Moelle, Odense | collected 2011-11-28
CAAAGAATGATGAAACCATAATTTATAAGCAAAAAAATTATAAAGAAATGATACCCTATGAAAAAGGACTGTTGTTTACTTCTGATTTTGCAATAGAACCTTTCAAATTGACAAGATTTGAAAACGGTAAATACAAGGTTATTTATGAAGCGCTTCGGGTGGAAAGTAAAGATTTAAAAAAGATGAAGTACAAAATTTACCAGTATAGAACATCTTATGGTCTTTCCAACGCTGCTGTACTCTTTCCGGTGGGATATGATAAAAATAAAAAATACCCTATGATTGTCAACATTTACGAAAAACAGTCACGTGACCTGCTTTATTTTATGCCACCCTATTTAACGTCAACTGTAGGATTCAATTACCTGCATTATTTATTAAACGGCTATATAGTACTTCTCCCAGATCTACAGTATGAAACCTGTAACGTTAAAAACAGCATGCTTACATCTCTTGAAAAAAGCATTGATTCGGTCAAAATATTAGCCTCCGTTGATGATCATAATATTGGTATTGCGGGCTTGTCATACGGCGGTTATGAAACGGGTCTTGCCTTAGGTAATTCAAAATATTTTAAAACCGGGGTTGCTGGCGTTATGGTTTCCGATCTGGTCAGTCTGGCTTTAAGCAATTCAGAAATCAATACTACGCCCAATTACATGAGAGTGGAGAATCAGCAGTTCAGAATGAACAGTAACGTTTTCGATGATTGGAAAAACTATTGGGAACATTCACCGATCTATTATTTAAAAAGTGTGGAGGCTCCAGTGTTGATATGGACTGGTTTAAAAGATAAAAATGTTCCGCCTTCGCAGTCTAAAATGTTTTTTCTCGGGCTGAAAAGACTGCAGAAAAAAGCAGTGTTGCTTGAGTATGAAAATGAAACGCATAATATGATGAACCCTGCAAACCAATTGGATCTCAATGTTAAAATATGGCAATGGTTCGATTATCACTTAAAAAATAAATCTCCGGCCGCCTGGATTACTCCTTTATAAAACTGGAAAAGCTCCCTCTGGGGAGCTCTTTTTTAATTACCTAATTTGTATAATTCAACGTTAGCCGTTTCCGGGTGGTCGACTTCCTCGCCAGCGGTTCCAAAAACCTGCAGGCCTGTTGGGAGGCCATTGAGTGTACAGATGACATCAAAGTCATCACTGCACATAATGCTTCTGTCCCACTGGTTGGTCGAGCTATTAAAGATGTAGCCCTGTCTTACTGCTAAATTTTCTTTGCTACCTTTTTCTTTTTGAGTAGCGAATGCAGTTCCTGTTCCTATCAGAATTAAAACTGCGGGTAAAATGAAATTTTTCATTGTAATAAAATTTGATGTTATGCCTACTCTAGATCAACAGGTTTTCGGCATTCCCTGTTCTGTCGGCCAACAGATACTATTTAAATGTATACCTTGTAATTTTGTTACCAGACAGTACATAGAAATAATCTTTTGTAGATAATATCCCTCTGATCTTCTCATGCTCAGTATTCCTGATATAAAAACTGTAGAGATATTGTTTCGTCGGATTATCATAGACATCGATGATATAATTGTTTCTGGACACTTCCCTTGATTCATTTCTGCCCCTCATACTGGATACATTATAAAACTTGTTGTCATATACAGTCTGGACCTTGTTGATGACGCTTGGAGATCTGACTAATTTTTGTTGTCCGTTCTTAAGGTTTTGGGTTTCAATGGCCATATCAGACAGCGAATCAATCATTCTTTTCCTTTGAATATTTCGGAAATTAAAATCCGCTGTCATCATCTCGCTGCGGTAATAATGGGTATAAACAATTTTTCTGTTTTGATGATCTAGCGTCAAGTCCCCATCGGTGTCAAAAACGCCATCTGTCTTTTTCTGTAATGCATCCGGAAAAATTTGATACTCCTTCGTTGCTGTATTTAAAATGCCCAGTTCACTTTCTTTTGTTTTAACAAGCATCGTTTTAAATACATATTTTTGTGGTTCAAGCATATAGAACCTCGAAAAATAAAGTCGGTTAATTCCGGTCTCATACGCTATTAAAGAAGGGAGCTTCCCTTCAAAAATTACCGGCACCTTTCCATCAGAGACGCTGAAATATGGATAGAGGACATTAATTGTAACACTGACAAAATCATAGTTATAATTATTCAATCTGATCGTGTCCACTTTAATAGCATTGAATTCAGGTGTTATGGTTGAAAGAAGAAGTGGTGTTTTGTGGTTTGCTAAGAACAGGGAATCACCATAACTACCTGCTAAATAATAGTTGCTCATAGGAAGCTTCAATATCTGATATTGCATTTTTAAGGGTTCTTTCATATTCCTTTTAAAATCCCCTTGGTTATCATCAACATTTATATCGTACACCAACACAACAGACAATATTGGCAGGATTATAAACAATGCAAGCCGGCTCATTAAGTTTACTGTGTTTGTAGCGTCACTAATAATTATTGCCACGATCAAAAAGAGAACACAGCATAGATTAAAGATGAGGTGTTGATTCCAATCCATTTTCTCAAGTATACCTCCGCAGGAGCAGGGAATAGAATCGCTGTAATTTAATATAAGGAAAATATAAATCGTAAACGCTGACATGATACCAAGAGATGCATAAAGCCCTGTTAGACGAAATTTTTGGATGACTAAAAGATAGACAATTAGCAGTTCAACTATAATAACGAACAATGAAACGACGCCTGCATACGCTCCAAGCATAGGTGACTGCGCTAACTGTACCTGAAAATTCTCAAATTCCAACAGCTTACTCACACTTGCATACATAAACAACAGGATAAAAAAACAGTAAACCGCTTTGACAAAAATGGGCTTAAAAGATTTCATTGCTTTGTTTTTATTTAATTTAACAGACCTGAATCAGCCTCCATTTGATCTTCATTCCACAATAGTCGGGCATTTGCTCTCCCTTGAAAAGGGTAACCGTTGTTTTAAAATTCCCCATACTCTCCCAGATGCCGCTTTCCGGACATGGTAAGCCTGAGGCAGCTGATATGGAGGTACGAGGAATCATAGGTCATAGAATTGATTAATTTTTATTCGTGATCCTCCAGTTATCGCCATCTCTGACCGGCGGATCGGGATCCACTATTTCCTCTGATGATTTTGCAGAGTCTTTTTTCATGATTGATATTTTCAGCTCCTCATAGGAGCTGTCATCACGTATGAGATCTTCATCTCGGTTTGCACAGTTTTGCAAGCTCATTGCAGCGATTGCTATACTAAAAATTGGGATTAACTTTTTCATTGTAATTTGTTTTGATTTGGTTATCCCGACGTCGGATTGAATTAGAATTCTTAGGCCAAAGTTATAGGCCCTGGAGACGGAAAAAAACTGTCCTGTGGGGCAATTTTAAAATAGATACGTCTCAATTTTAAAATTGTACCATTGCGAAAAAGCCTACAGAGGCTTATTGATCATTGGTAACAGGATTTTACGTATTGAATGGTCTTCGATGGCTTCCAAAGACATTTCTTATGATCAAAATTCGTATTTTTGAGATGGTGAGGTTCTAATAATCAGTATATGAAAAAGTTAAATTACTTTCTCGTCCTGCTTTCTGCATATTCACAATTATTTTTTTCCCAGCAAAAGGAAGTACGGACTTTCAGAGAAATCAGAAGCAATTACGAAAAAATGACCATCGATGATGAGCGGGCAATGCCTTTTGTAAAAACCTATATTCAAAAAGCAAAATCTGAAAGCGACATTTCCCAATTGATTCAGGGCTACAGGGACGGAAGGCAGTTTGATTATAACAGGAAGATGAAATATGCTGACAGTGCTTTGGCGGTCAGTATTAAGTACGGTAATAATGATGACATCAGCAAAGACTATCTCAGCAAAGGTATTATCTACTACTTTTATCAGAAGAAATATAAACTGGCCTTAAACCAGTACATGAAAGCCTATGAATTCTCAAAAGGTTCGGATGACCAATACCAGCATTATAAGGTCATCTACCATCTAGGTGTCGTCAAAGCACATTTAGGATATTACGACGAAGCATTAGAGCATTTTCAGGACTGTTCCCAATTTTATGAAAAGGCCATGAATCGTAAAGGTCTGCACGAAAACCTACAATTTAACAACAAAAAAGCCTATCTTAATTCACTTCATCAAATGACCGTTGTCAACCGGTACTTAAAAAATGTCTCGACAAGTGACAGTCTGAGCAAACTGGGATATAAACTAACTGAAGGTGACCAGGATTTTCTTTTGGAGAACAGCTATTTTCTAAAATGTTTAGGGATCTCAAAATTTTTGAAGAAAGATTATGAGGTTGCTGCTTCGGATCTAAACAGGGCATTACCTGAGATCTTGAAAAGAAATGACTTTGCCTGGGTCTCTGTCATTTACTATTACCTTGGAAAAATCTCTGAGGCTAAAAATCAGGAAGATGTAGTGATCGGCTATTACAGTAAAATTGATTCCATCTTTGTCAAAGAAGGATTTATCCAACCGGAAGTTTATAAAAGTTATAATTATCTCATTAGCTATTATAAAAACAAGGATCTCGACAAACAATTGTATTATACTGAGCAGCTTCTGAAGGCGGATAGTATGATCAGCAAGGATTATCCATATTTGTCCGGAAAACTTCACAGGGAGTATGACAGCAGGTCACTCATTGAGCAAAGAGAAGACATTGAGAAGGCAAGCAAGAAAAAAATAAGAACCGCCCAGTTCCTGATCTTGACGAGTACGCTAACCATTATATTTTTTGTTATCCGATTCCATAAGGACCGCAAAATAAAAAAACAATACGTTCTACTTCAAAAAAAAATTGAAGAAGGTTCTTACGGCCTTCCCGATACTGTAGAGGAACCACCTCAGGAATATTCCTTAAGAAAAACTTTTCTGACGCCTGAGCTAACGATTGAAATCGGAGAGAAGCTAAAAAAGTTCGAGAGAGAACTGCAATTTACCAAGAAAGGGATCACTCAAAACAGCATTGCTGCCAAACTTAATACGAACGCAAATTATCTATCCATTTATATTAATGAGAATAAAGGCATGAATTTTACAAGATATATCGCAGAACTTAGAATCAAGTACATAACAAACCTTTTAAATACCAATACCAAATACCTCAACTACACCATAGAAGCCTTGGCAGAAGAATGTGGTATTGCGGCCCGTCAGAATTTTTCAAATCTTTTTTATGATATTAACGGTATTCGTCCAACAGATTATATCAAAAAGCGGAAAAAAGAATTGAGAATCGACTGAATAGACTTTCAGTAAACGTTTTTTTGTAAATTTCTAAAAAAAGGACATGGTAACAAAAACTATTTTTAGAAAAATTGCAAAGCTCCATGAAGAATTGGAGCTTAAGATCAATGAAGTGTATGATGAAGATGATATAATCAAGGTAGCAGAAAAATCTTTACTGCTGATCGATGAGTCGATCAGAAAACTCAAGACGTTGGTCTCCTTCCATAAATTTGAAAATTTGGGTGAGGAGGTTCATTTCTTCAAAAATCTGAAACCAAAATTCATTTCCAAATTTATTTACTATTCACTGGTGTTAGATTTGGAATCCCACAAGCCTAATGCAGGTAAGAAAGTGTTGAAGAAATTTTACGAGGCGGAGCAGGAGAAGCTTAAGAACTTCTACACAGAACAATCAGATTTTTACAGTTATTACAAACGGGAAGCGACGTACCTGGATCACAAAATATTTGTCAGAGATTCCTATGATCTAAAAATGAAACTCTCATTGGGCTTTTACAATTTCGACACCACCTTTACGACCTCTCATGACCAGTTGATTGCCAAATTTATAGCTAATGAAAAATTTGACCAGTTCCTAAAAAAACAGATCGATGGATTATCAGAAAGTGAAGACCATAAGTCTTTATCCCCTTTGTTTTGGTCTGCTTCAAAGGTAGGACTTATCGAACTGGTTTATGCTTTATACCAGATGAGATGTTTCAATGGCGGCAATGTGGAACTTAGTGAAGTGGTAAGGTTTGTGGAAAAATCACTCGGCACGGACCTTGGGAACTTTCACAAGACCATCTTTGAAATCCGAAACCGGAAGCAGGGTCCGACCAAGTTTTTGAACGTTGTCAGCGAGAATCTTTTGCAGTACTTTCAAAGTACGGAAGGGGAGTAAATCATACTTGTAAACCTCTGGTGATTAAGGTGCATTGGAGGTTTTCTATTCTTTACTGATGAGATGCTACAAGTCCGGGTCATTAGAAATCCGCTTCATTTCAATAGATTTGATTTTTAAAATTTCAGCTTTAATATTCTTATAATTGCTGTCAATGGTTTCCAACATCCTGTCATTTCGATCCTCATCCTCGAAACAACGGATGTCAGGAATTTTCTTATAGTTCTTTTCCTCCGCTGAAATTTTTGCCGCATCGACAACGATCTCCGAATGAAAAATTTTTTGCTTAATTCTTTCATCAAAATTGTCAGAAATGGCACCTACGAAAAATCCTTGGGTCAATGTCGAAATCTTCGATGCAGGAATCAGGCTATCCAATTGAGTGGATATTGAAGTGGACGTATCATTCCTGTTGATAGATATGCTCTGTCTTTTCTGTAATACTTTACCAAACCTTTCCGATAGTGCCTTCGCTGTTTCACCGACTACCTGTCCGCTGAAAATGTTTCCCACCGTATTCTGAATGACTTTACTTTCCTTGTCTCCGTAATCTCTTGTTAACTGAGAAAAATCCTGAAATCCCAAACAAACAGAAACTTTATTACTCCTTGCTGTAGCGATCAAGTTATCGAGTCCTCTGAAATAAATGGTAGGCAATTCATCAATAATCACGGAGCTTTTGAGTTGCCCCTTTTTGTTGATGAGTTTTACAATCCTTGAATTGTATAGTCCCAGTGCCGCAGAATAGATATTCTGCCGGTCAGGGTTATTTCCTACACATAAAATCTTCGGCTCCTTGGGATTATTGATATCCAGGTTAAAATCGTCTCCTGTCATAACCCAGTACAGTTGAGGTGAGATCATCCTTGATAATGGGATCTTTGCTGACGCGATCTGTCCCTGTAATTGATCCTGAGCTCCGCCCTGCCACGCATCCATAAAAGGGGAGAGATAGTTTTCCAGTTCAGAATAGGAAGTCAAAATCGTGAATACGTCTTCATATTTCTTGTTGAGCAGTTCTATAGCGTGAGGGAATGTACAGTTTTTACCGTTCTCATATATTTTCAGAAACCAGATAATGGCAGCTAAAAGAATAATCGGACTTTCAACGAAGAAATCACCCTGTTTCTGTATCCAGCTTCTATTCAAATCCAACATAATGGTGTAAGCCGCTTCCTAGGCATCTGAAATATCCGTCATAAATTCAGGATTTAAAGGATTATACCGATGGCTTCTTCTGGGATCATCAAAATTAATCGCGTAAAACTTCGGTTTTACCTTATAAGCATCTGAATATTTTAGAAGATGATTATAGGCTATGGTTGAAAGGTCATCGATTTTAAAATCATAGATATACATGGAGAAGCCTTTCTCAATGTGCTGCCTGATATAGTTATTAACTACGGCATACGATTTTCCTGACCCGGGCGTACCTAGAACAATGGTGGCGCGAAAAGGATTCACTACATTGATCCATCCGTGATGCCACTTCCCCAGATAATAAAATTTGGTAGGCAGATTGACCGAATACACGTTATAAATAAGCTTTGTCTCCTGTTGGAAACTTTCATTTTCATTATTAAAGACATCATCCATTAAATTATGTCTCAGTAGACGGCTCATCCAGACACCGGCCATCATCAAGAAAATAAAACCTGAACCAGTAAACAGCATATATAATGGAGCTGTAAAGTCTGATGACAGTTTTAGAATGGGTATGCTAAAAAAGAAAAATAAAACACCCAAAACTAAAACCACAAATATCTTATGCCAGGTGATCTTTTCATTTTTTACCCCTTTCGTTCCAAGACAGCTGAGGCTCAGCAATATTAATGCAAAAATTTTTGAATAAAGTGGTTTACCAAACAAACCTGCTGCCCGATCAAAGTTTTGAAGAAGCTTATTGACAAGCTCTAAAGTCCATCCACGATCATCGAAAAAGCTGTAGCAATACCAATACAAATGCATCAAAATCAAAATAACGCTGACCGCTCTGATAAATGCCATTATTTTGGCAAGTCCTCTCAGATCATCTTCTCCTTGCATCTTTAATTTATTTAAAATTTCAATCTATTGATCTACAAATTTTGTAACCGTTATAATGATCAGGTAAGTAGTTGTTGGCAGTAGGTGACTTTCTATTTATATCCTTATTTTTTTCTTCGTCTTTTCTTTCTTTTTCTGATTTGATCTGCAAATTCGGATTCTTCATAATCCTCGTTTTGCGCCGAAGGAAGAATACCAGCCAAGAAATCAAGTGAATTTCCTTCTCCAGATCTGTTTAAGTCAGAATGGGGATGTGTTAATTTGTAAACACTATTGTCAGTAGGTAAGTCAGTATCAGACTTTGTTCGATGATCGTTCTTAATTTTTTGTCCATCCTCATTGATCCATCTATCGTGAAACATATTTGCGGAAAATTCTTTCCCCAATCTTGACCCGTTCCAGACTGTTCTGGATCGATGATCAATAAAAGTCATCCCATAGATCCTGCCGTTGTCATTTTTACGGACAACGGTATCAATTCCTTCTTTTTTCAATATCTCTTTAAATGCCTGCTCATCTTTTGAAGCGTGTTGCGCTTCAGTAATTGATCTTTTCAAATTTTGTTTGATCAGCTGACCATTATTATTGTTTTTACAAGCAGTAAAGTGTTTTTGGAGAGCATCTACACCTGCATTTTTCCCGAACAAAGATGCCTTGAAAGGGTTTCCTGCTTTTTTTCCTTGATCATCTAAAGGAAAGTAAAGCAATCCTTTTTTTAAGTGGCCTTGTAATTCTCCCTCCACTTTCTCCACAGTAATATTAAATAGTGAAAGCAGCGCATTATATTCCCCCACAGACTGAAATTGGTAGTAGGAGGGTATATGTCGTATTACCGATGCGATTTGGCTTTTGATATTCCCAGACTTATAATTGACCGGCCGAAAGATCTTTTGATTTTGCTTAGGCTGTTTCTCAACTGCGGATATTAGACCGAATTTCTTCTCCAGTTCACGACAGACTTTCATCGAGCGAATCTTTTCAAACTGGTCGGAGATCTTTTTTCCTTCCTCATCTACACAGACTGAAACAATATGGACATGGCTTCTGTCGATATCCATATGTTTGAAAACGATAAAAGGCTGATCGCCATAACCCATTTCATTCATATAATGCTGAGCTATTGCTCTATACTTGTCATCAGATACCTTGTCTTTAGGATCCGGATTTAAAGAAATATGCAGAGTATGCTTTTCGGTATTTCGGTTTGCCAATAGGTAAGGTTCAAATGATCTCGCCAATTGAGCAACAGAATATTTTCCGTCAGCTGTTTCAATCATTTTATTGGTTAATAATATTTCACCTTTATCCTTTACCATTTTTGAATTGTTGTAAGATAGTGTTCCATAAAGATTACTGCTTCTTCCAATTTTTGCGATCATTTTATTCTGAATTTTTCAAATATTTTTGATCAAATTCTTCTGTCAGCTGTACCACTTTTTTAAAAATTTCGATCATTTCCAAAGTCTGTCTTTCCATTTTATACAGGATAGCTGCTGCTTTTTTCTCAGAAAAATTGGTGTATAACAGTTTTACCATCTGATTATAATTGACCCCAACAGCCCGAAACTGGCTGTGAAATGAGGTCAGTCTCATGTAGAAATCCATTGTTCCCTTATCCACTTTAATGGTCTTGATTGTTTTTTCGAAAATACAGTCTGTTATAAAATGAGCCTTCGCTTTCATTCCCGACTGGTCAAAAAGTTCAAGAAAGCGGGAATGTTCCTGTTCATTAAATGAGATCGTATATCGAATCTTGGCAGGATCAGCCTTAGGACGGCGTCCTGTCTTTTTCTTTGGTTTACCATTATGTTCACTCATCATTTATCCAATTAAATTTACAAAACATCGACTTCGGAGACTGTTTCTGCCCCCTGCAAGGGCAAGTTGTTTTGCGCATCCGAAAACGTTTCGAGATGCTCAAAACACAACTTGCCCCTTTCGGGTGAAAGGATAAATCCAAAATAAAATGGAATCAATCCATTATTTAAGGTTCTTTCTCTGACTAATAGTGCAGAACTTCAAACAAGTCACCGAAGCTTTGACAAAGTAAAAGACAAAGCTTCACAGATTCTCTGATGTTCATAAAGCCAAACAAAACCACTGCAAGACAAAGACAACCACTTAGAAGATGAGTGCAGCCTGATGTTATTTATTTGTACAAGAAAGTTGGCAGGACTGATGGCTGGCAAAATTGTTTGAGATGTTAAAGACAAACATTCTAGAATCCAGGAATTCAAGCTTTCCGGATATCCGGAGTTCACATAGGATAGGGGTCGGTCAGGAATTATATCCTGAATGAAGTATTGGATCATTTCAGGATTAACCAACTGACTGAAAGATAATCTTCATTATTGGAGTCAGATCCACTTTCCGCTGTGCAAGATCTCAGGAGAGCGTGATGTAGTTGAGTCCTGCCCGCCATCTGTCATTCAACAAGTGTCATTAACTAATGTTCAACTAAAAAATTAAAAAAATGGAAGCAAAAAAACAACCACTAATCATTGCCTTTTCGACTCAAAAAGGAGGGGTAGGCAAAAGCACTTTCACAACATTGATCGCCAGTATCCTACATTACCGGATGGGTTACAATGTTGCTATATTCGACTGTGACTTTCCGCAGTACAGCCTGATACAGATGAGGGAGAGAGATCTTAAAACTGTGATGCAAAATGAGGTGTTGAAGAAAATGGCTCATAAGCAGTTTACAACCATTAATAAAAAGGCCTATCCTGTTTTCCAGAGCAAGGCCGATACGGTGTTGGAAGAGCTGCAAACGTATGTGGATAATTCGGAAGTTGCACCGGATGTAGTTTTTCTAGACCTGCCTGGCACGGTCAACACCGCTGGAATCTTGAGTACACTTGCCAATGTGCATTATATTTTTTCACCCATAACCGCGGATAATGTCGTTCTTGAAAGCACCCTGAGTTTTACGGATGTCCTCACCAATGTCCTGATGAAGAAAAAACATACCGAGATCAAAAGCATACAGCTGTTCTGGAACCAAGTCGACGGCAGGGAGAAAACTCCATTGTACAAAAATTACAGTAAGGTAATCAAAGATCTTGGACTTCAATTAATGGAAACCTCCATTACCGACAGTAAGCGATTTCGTAAAGAAGGGGAAACGGTCGCCAAAACCGTTTTCCGTTCAACACTATTACCGGCAGACCGCAAGTTGATGATGTTATGTCGGCTCGACCAGTTTATGGAGGAATTTTTAAGAATTGTAAAATTGTGAAAAGATGGACACTGATATAAAGAACAATGAAGACAACAATATCGATGAACATTATTTGATGTCTATCATGGCTGGCAGCACAAAGAAGGAAACGCAGAATCATGAACTTGATTCTGAAAAGGACAAGCCGCCTGCGAAGCAAAGAACAAAGAACAAAAAAAGTACTGAAATCACCTACGCTGAGCAGTTTCTTACTCATCATACAATGACCAAACGTGGTGATAAAAGTATCTACATTCGACCTGAATATCATGAAAGACTTTCCCGGATCATCCAGATCATTGCCGAAGATCAGATCCCTTTATATGCTTATCTCGATAATATTTTGGCGTACCATTTTGAAACGTTTGAAAAAGAGATCACCGATGATTTCAACAGCAAATACCGTCCAATATTTTAATTTATCATCGTATGGAACAATTAATCATAATAGGGCTATTATTACTTATCATCCTACTACTTTGGGATAAGAAGTATATCAATCAGCATCATCAGGAAAAAAGTGCTGAGGCTCACCCAGCTGTGTCCTCTGTGATGGGAGAAATAAAGAAAGAAGAGAGAAAACCGATGCCATCTGATGCTTATCAACGACAGGAAGAATTTATCGCACTTAAAGCAAATAATTTTGATTCAGAAACCACGGAGGAGGTATTTGAAAATAAGGCTTCAAAGAAAGTACTTGACGAGATACTGGTCAAAAATAATGATTGGGAAGACGAGGAAGAAGACTGGCTGTACCAAGATGATTCTAAAACAGAAAGCGGGTTTGCCACAGGGGTTACCTTTCAGGAATTGAGTACTGCGGGACAGCTGCTTCAGCAAGATGTGCTGGAGCCTGACTTAGAGAAACAAGCAGTTCACATCATTCAGAAAATTCAGGGAACCGAGCTTTTTGATCTTTTAGAAAATTCATTAGGTGATGCATCGAAGCGAGTTGCTAATTTGCTGAGCCAGAATATTACGAATGAAGATGAGAACATTTCTTTTAAGCGTAAGGATGATGCAGATGGTTTCGATATTGGGGAATTTGTTTAGACAAATTCCCTTTTCTTAAGCCAAATTAGGACAGCTGTAGATGAAATTAATAAAGTGTTTATTGACAATTCAGCACTTTCCATTGGCCATTAGTTCATGACGCGATTAACTATTTTTTAAAATTTATCATTTGTCATCGTTTTGGTTTCTACTTTCTGCTTCAAGCTCAGCATCCAAAAGAGGCTGATGCCATTCCCATAACTCTTTTAAATTTTTAAAATTTTGCGGTACAGGATTATTTTGTCTAAATGATTCGCTCGGGGTTAGTGGTTGATAATGGCTAAAATAACTTTCGCTCGTTCTTCTCGGATTAAAAGCTAATGAGGAACCAAAATAATTATTTGAAATGTCGTAGTGCGAAGTATGAATAAAACCATCCCACCTTTTTCTGAGGATATCTTCAGGTGTAATGTCAATCACCTCAAATTGCTCCATTGCTCGCTGATCTGGAGTACCCCAAGCTCCGTTCAATAATGAAACTGCTTCAATATCTGAGACTGGAGCTCCATATCCAAAAATTGTTGCACGAACAGAACCTCTCTCTTTACTCATCCAATATTTGATGCGATCCCATTCAGTATTTATAAATTCATCATCAGTATAATTTTTTTGTTCTACCGGATAAAGAAGTTTAGTTGGTTCTAAAAGTCCTCCATCATGTCTAACTTGATAACCCGCTGGACCTGCCATTTTATCTTCCGAACTATATCCAATTGCTACATTACCATGTAAAAATGAAAGATTAGGTCTTTTGTCTTTTGTAAATTCTTTACTTCTAGTATATGCTTGATATAAAAAGGGATCCCAATTAAATGTTGCAATTAAGTCTTTAGATCTGAGGGCCAGAATCATATAATCATAAATCGTAGGTGCATCAGGAAGTTGCATATTTCCAAAATAAGATTGAATTCTAGCTTCTATTTCTAAAAGAACTTCTGACTTGGGGTTGTAGGTATGAAGATTACCGTACAATTTTTCAAAGTTACTGTTGCGCAGTTCTTCAGGAACTTTATCTACTAAATCTTGCAATTCCAAAACTTCAGTAAAATTGTCCATTGAAGGAAGTCTTTTACCGTTAAGCTCTGCATTTCTCATTGTCAATGCGATACTGGCACCCGCACCAAGTATTACAACATGACCTCCACCTCCAAATACTTGGTTAATTCCTTGTTCTCTTGTCATCGATTAAATTTTATGGTTAATATGTTTCATCTAAAATACAAAAAAATAAATGATTCTATATCAATAGGGAGCCAAATACCACTCCTCAAAGACATTTAAAAAACACACCGTTTTTCCACAACAAATTTGCTTCTGAGTCCTGCAAAGAGCAGTTCTCGGTAACCAACTAAATGTTTATAAATGGAAAAACAAAGAAAAAAACTGTTGTATGCTTTGTCAGCAATATTCCTTGCTCCCAGCGCTTTTGCCCAAGGCAATGGTACCGCAGGAATTAATGAGGCTACACAAATGGTGACCTCTTATTTTGAACCCGCAACTCAGCTCATCTATGCGATCGGTGCTGTTGTCGGACTTATTGGAGGGGTCAAGGTGTATAACAAGTTCAGCAGTGGTGACCCTGACACCAGCAAGACCGCTGCCAGCTGGTTTGGAGCGTGTATCTTCTTAATTGTAGCTGCAACGATCCTCCGTTCATTCTTCCTTTAAACTTTGTTACGATGAATACTTATCATATCAACAAAGGCATCGGAAGGACGGTCGAGTTCAAAGGATTAAAAGCACAGTACCTGTTCATTTTTGCAGGGGGATTATTGGGGATACTTGTATGCGTGATGATCATGTACATGGCTGGCGTCAATACCTATCTCTGCCTTTCGATTGGCGGAGCAAGTAGTGCTATTCTCATCTGGCAGACCTTCTTACTCAACGGAAAATACGGAGAGCACGGCCTGATGAAACTAAGTGCCCAAAAAAAGCATCCCAAGTACATCATCAGCCGCAAATGCATCTACCGCTACCTGAAAAGTAACCGTCAAAAAGCTTCATTATGAGAAATACCTCCAAAGCCGCAACCTTAGAGAGTAAATTTCCACTGCTTGCAATAGAGAACGACTGTATTATTTCAAAAGACGCAGATGTCACGGTCTGCTTTAAGGTCAGACTTCCAGAGCTCTTTACGGTAGCATCAGCAGAATATGAAGCCATCCATTCAGCATGGTTCAAGGCGATCAAGACCCTGCCTGATTTTACGGTAGTGCATAAGCAAGACTGGTTTATCAAAGAAAACTACAACCCTGACCTCTCAAGAGAAGACCAAAGTTTTCTGTCAAAATCTTTTGAGCGACATTTCAACGAGAGACCTTTCTTGAACCACTACTGCTATCTGTTCATCACGAAGACCAGTAGAGAGAGAATGCGGATGCAGAGCAACTTCTCATCCCTATGCAAAGGCAAACTGATCCCAAAGGACATCAAAGACAAAGAGATGATCAGCCGTTTTTTGGAAGCCGTCGATCAGTTTGAAAGAATTATGAATGACAGCGGCTACGTCCATCTGGAACGGATGACCGAAGATGAAATCTCAGGAACTGCTGAACATTCCGGAATACTGGAACAGTACCTGACCCTGTCAAGAGAAACCAATCCTTCTTTACAGGATATCAAGCTTGGAGCTGAAGAAATGCGTATCGGTAATAACAGGATCAGTATGCATACTTTATCCGATACCGATGATCTGCCAGGCACTGTCTCATCACACAGCCGGTATGAAAAACTGAGTACCGACCGAAGTGACTGCTTACTGTCCTTTGCCTCGCCGGTAGGACTTCTGTTGAGCTGCAATCACATTTACAATCAGTATCTGTTCATTGATAACAGCGATGAAAACCTGAGCAAATTTGAAAAGTCAGCCAGAAACATGTATTCACTGGCTAGGTACAGCAGAGCCAATCAGATCAACAAGGAATGGATTGAGAAATACCTCAATGAAGCCCATTCATACGGTCTTCAATCCATCCGCGCCCATTTCAATGTGATGTCGTGGTCGGACAATCCCTCTGAACTCAAACAGCTGAAGAATGACACCGGAAGTGCATTGGCCTTAATGGAATGCAAACCCCGCCACAATACGACGGACACTGCAACCTTGTATTGGGCAGGAATACCAGGCAATGCCGGCGATTTTCCAAGTGAAGAAAGCTTTTATACGTTTATTGAACCAGCCTTGTGTTTCTTCACGGAGGAAACCAATTATCAAGATTCACCATCACCATTCGGGATCAAGATGGCAGACAGACTGACAGGAAAACCAATCCATCTGGATATCTCCGATCTTCCGATGAAGCAAGGGATCATTACCAATCGGAACAAATTTATTTTGGGACCTTCAGGAAGTGGTAAATCCTTCTTCACCAACCACATGGTAAGACAGTATTATGAACAGGGAGCACACGTTCTTTTAGTCGATACCGGAAATTCTTATCAGGGATTGTGCGAACTCATCAAAGGAAAGACGAAAGGAGGGGATGGGGTATACTTTACGTACACTGAGGAAAATCCCATTGCCTTCAATCCATTCTACACCGATGACGGCATCTTTGATATTGAAAAGCGGGAGAGTATTAAAACCTTGATCCTCACATTATGGAAAAGGGATGATGAGCCGCCGACCCGTTCAGAGGAAGTGGCATTGTCCAATGCGGTTAGCGGATACATTGAACAGATCAGGAGCAAAAATTCCCATCCTTCATTCAATGGATTCTATGATTATGTGAAAGATGACTACCAGAAAGTACTGGAACAAAAGAAAGTCCGGGAAAAGGACTTCGATCTTGCCAACTTTCTCAATGTGCTGGAACCGTATTACAGAGGAGGTGAATATGACTATCTGCTCAATTCAGAAAAGCAGCTTGACCTTTTGTCCAAACGGTTCATTGTGTTTGAGATCGATGCGATCAAAGACCACAAGATCCTGTTCCCGATCGTGACCATCATCATTATGGAGGTCTTCATCAACAAGATGCGACGACTCAAGGGCATCAGAAAACTGATTCTCATTGAGGAAGCCTGGAAAGCGATCGCCAAGGAGGGGATGGCAGAGTACATCAAATACCTGTTCAAGACTGTCAGGAAGTTTTTCGGGGAAGCCATCGTGGTAACCCAGGAAGTCGATGACATCATCCAGTCACCGATCGTCAAGGAAAGTATTATCAACAATTCAGACTGCAAGATCCTTTTAGACCAGCGCAAGTATATGAACAAATTCGATGATATCCAGGCAATGCTGGGTCTTACGGACAAAGAAAAATCTCAGGTACTCTCTATCAATATGAACAACGATCCGAAAAGGCTTTACAAGGAAGTCTGGATCGGACTGGGCGGAACCCATTCAGCGGTGTATGCTACGGAAGTTTCTACTGAAGAATACCTGGCTTATACTACTGAAGAAACGGAAAAGATGGAGGTGATGAACCTGGCCTCTGAACTGGACGGCAATGTGGAACATGCCATCAAAAGGATCTCTCTCAGGAGGATCAAATCTAACAAAGAAAATTAATTAATCCAATCATTTAAAATTTTACAACAATGAAAAATTTGATTATCAAAACAGCAATGGTAGTGATTTTCGCTACGGCATCCTATGCCAAAGCACAATTCGTGGTGACCGATCCGGCCAACCTGGCATCAGGCATTTTGAACTCTGCCAACGAGATCGTTCAGACCTCGTCAACAGTTTCCAACGTTATCAAGAACTTCAACGAGGTCAAGAAGGTCTATGAACAGGGAAAGGAATATTATGACAAGCTGAAGTCTGTCAACAACCTGGTCAAAGATGCCCGAAAGGTGCAGCAGACCGTTCTTCTCGTAGGCGACGTATCAGAAATCTACGTCAACAATTTTGGGAAGATGCTCAACGATCCCAACTTCAATGCCCAGGAACTGACGGCCATTGCGAACGGTTATTCAGCCCTGCTTACGGAAAGTACAGAACTGCTGAAAGAGCTGAAAGAGATCATCACGGCCAATGGCCTTTCCATGAACGATAAGGAAAGAATGGACGTGATCGACAGGGTCTACAAAGAGGTCAAAGAGTACCATAATCTGGTGCGCTACTACACCAACAAGAATATTTCTGTCAGCTATCTCAGAGCAAAAAAGCAGAACAATACAAAAAGGGTTCTAGATCTTTACGGCACCTCCAATCAAAAATACTGGTAAGATGGAACCGACTAATCTACACGAAGTACTTCGTTCGGTTTATGATGAGATGATGCCTTTATGTGCGGATATGGCTGCGGTAGCAAAAGGGGTTGCAGGATTGGGTGCACTGTTCTATGTGGCCATCAAGGTCTGGCAGTCATTAAGCCGTGCAGAACCGATCGACCTCTTTCCAATGCTCAGACCCTTTGCCATCGGTATCTGCATTATGTTCTTTTCGACATTGGTATTGGGAAGCATCAATGCAGTGCTGAGCCCGATCGTTCAGGGAAGTCATTCGATGCTGGAAGATCAGGTTTTGGATCTGAACGAATTGCAACAGAAAAAAGACCTTCTGGAACGGGAAGCGATGCTCAGGAATCCGGAGATGGCCTATCTGATCTCGGATGAAGAATTCGATAAAAAGTTGGAAGAGCTGGGATGGTCGCCCTCTGACCTGGTCACAATGTCCGGGATGTATATTGAAAGGGAGATGTTTGCTATCAAAAAGGATATCAGAGACGGTTTCCGTGAATTTCTAGAGATTCTTTTCCAATCAGCTGCTTTGGTCATTGATACGATCAGAACCTTTTTTCTCATCGTACTGTCTATTTTGGGACCCATTGCTTTTGCCATCTCTGTGTGGGATGGTTTCCAGACCACACTGACCCAATGGCTCACCAGATACATCAGTGTTTATCTATGGTTACCAGTTGCGGATATTTTCAGTTCGATCCTGGCCAAAATACAATCGCTCATTTTGGAGCGGGACATTGAGATGCTGGCAGATCCGAACTTCATTCCTGATACGTCTAACACGGTTTACATCATCTATATGATCATCGGGATTATCGGATATTTTACGGTTCCAACCGTTACCGGATGGGTCATTCAGGCAGGAGGCGCCGGTAACTTTATGCGCAATGTCAACCAGACCGCTACCAAATCCGGCAATATTGCAGGGGCAGCAGCGGGTTCTGCGACAGGTAATATCTCAGGCAGATTATTAAAATAAAAATACGATCCAATGGAATTTAAAACTTTAAGAAATATAGAGAGCAGCTTCAAGCAGATCCGCTTATTTACATTCGTTTTTGCGGTGCTCTGCTTTGCAGTAGTGGGCGTTGTCGTTTTCAAGTCCTATCAATTTGCAGAAGATCAGCGGCAGAAGATCTACGTGTTGGACAACGGCAAATCTCTGATGGTCGCCCTGTCTCAGGATATGTCGATCAACAGGCCTGTCGAGGCCCGGGAGCATGTAAGGCGTTTTCACGAGCTGTTCTTTACCGTGGCACCGGATAAAAATGCCATTGAAAGCAACGTTAAAAGAGCTTTCAATCTGGCAGACCAGTCTGCATTCGATTACTATAAAGACCTGCAGGAGAAAGGCTATTACAACCGGATCATCTCAGGCAATATTCAGCAGAGGGTAGAGGTTGACAGTGTCGTTGCCAACTTCGACAGCTATCCTTATACCGTAAAAACGTACGCAAGACAATTCATCATCCGGTCCAGCAATCTGACAATACGAAGTCTGATCACCAATTGTTCATTAGTGAACTCTGTGCGGTCAGACAGCAATCCCCAGGGATTTACGATTGAAAAATTCAACGTCGTTGAAAACAAAGACATTGAAACTGTTGAACGTTAAAAGTTAGAACAATGAAAAAAATAAGGGATAAAATAGAGCGCCAGATTTTGCATGCAGACCGAAAATGGAAAGAGCTCCCGGCGAAACACCAGAGGTTATTTACCAAGCTGTTTTTAGCAGGATACTGTATTATCACAATATTGGTGTTGATCAGCATCTTTATCACAACAGCAAATGATAATAACACCATGTCGATCAGTCATATTACAACCATATCAGATCATACTGCTGTGAAAAGATCTGCACAGGATAACAAAGAGGGTGCAACCATTAAAAAAACAGACCGATGAAAGATTCGAATAAGATCAAGATCACGGAGGGCGAATCGCAGGAACAGGAAAGAGAAGCAGAAGGTCTGCAGAAATTTCCAGTGGAACGATTTAAAAAGCCGATCATTTATTTTCTGATGGCTATTGTCTGTGTCGGATGCCTCTACCTCATCTTTAAACCAAACGAGGATAAGGTCATTGAAGAATCAGGCTTCAATGCGGGTATACCACAGGCAAAGGATGATCAGCTACAATCTGACAAACAGAAAGCTTACGAACAGCAACTGCTGGAGCAAAGAAATGAAGAGAAAAGAAATGCGATGACCACCTTGTCTGATTACTGGACTGACCAAAACAGCCTTAACCAAAATTCTGATCAGACTTCTTTGACTGCTAATCCGAATAGTTTGTCACCATCAAATCCGAGTGCAGTTAACAGTTATCGCAATGCGCAGCAGACATTAGGTTCCTTCTACAGCAGGGATGATCAGGAAGTGAATAATCTTAGGAAAGAAATATCCAGATTAAAGAATGAAGCTTTGCAGAACAATGCTGTTCCTGCAGGTCTTGGGGTCAATGACCAATTGGAGCTGATGGAAAAATCCTACCAAATGGCTGCGAAATACCTTCCCCAAAGTAATAAGCAGGACGATAACGTACCAAGAGAAGAGAATGTGAAGCAGCCTTCTGGAAATAAAGTACAGATCACAGCAGTAAAATCAGCTCACTTAAATATTGTCTCTTCTTTATACAGAGAGCCATCGGACAGCGCCTTTCTGGCTGGTCTGAATGATAATAGATTGTTCGGAACTCAGGATGAAACCAATGATTCAAAACAATCAAAAAATGCGATAAAAGGTCTTGTACAAGAGTCAATGACGATGACCAATGAAAGTACATTATCGATCAGACTCTTGGAAAGTATGCTTCTGGCTCATACCAAAATTCCTGCAGGAACCTTACTAAAAGCAAACGGCAAATTTCAGGGTGGGAGACTGCAATTGAAAATTTCGTTGATAGAATATCAAGGTAGCATTTATCCTGTAGAGATCAATGTTCATGATAATGATGGTCAGCTTGGTCTATATGTTTCTTATTCACCGGAGCAAAATGCTGTGACCGACATTGTGGGCAGTATGGGGCAAACTTCTGGTACCAATATTATGATGACGCAGTCGGCAGGTCAGCAGATCGCGGCGGATTTAAGCAGAGGCGTGTTGCAGGGGTTGTCAGGTTATTTCCAGAAGCGGGTCAGACAACAAAAAGTAAAGGTAAAAGCGGGCCATCAGGTTTTGCTTGTGCCAAAAAAATAACCCATTAAAAAACAAGAAAATGAATAAAATAAAAAGGAATTATCTCACTACAGTCGTATTTCTGCTTTTGACAGTAAGAGCACTAGCGCAGGATTCTATCTTTACATATCTTCCATTAGAACAGGCTAGATTACAGCCCTATAAAATGCAGGTAACGTACAATAAAACCTCGCACCTAATTTTTCCTTCTCCAATCCGATATGTTGACCTGGGGAGTGACCTGCTGGTCGCCAATAAGGCAGAACCTGTTGGAAATGTTCTTCGGATCAAATCGGCAGTCAGGGACTTCGAAGAAGAAACCAATTTTTCGGTGATCACCGAAGACGGAAAGTTCTACAGCTTCGATGTGTTTTACAGTTCATATCCTGACGCACTCAGCTATGACCTTTTAAAGATGCAGAGAAGCAATGAGCGACAGTATATTGCGGATGTCCTGTTTGAAGATCTCAGGGGAAGTTCGTCCTCTCTTACGGAATTGATTATGGAAAACCTGTATGAAAAAAGCAGCAAGACCATCAAACACATATCGTCCAGAAGCTATGGGATCCAGTTTTCAGTCCGGGCACTGCACGTCAATGACAGCAAATTCTTTTTCACCTTGGAGATTAAAAACAGCAGTAACGTGTCATACGAAATTGACCTGGTAAATTTCAAAATTATCGATAAAAGGAATTTAAAAAGAACGGTCGTTCAGGATAAACTCTTAGAACCTGTTCGGATCCATTTTCCGGTGATGACGGCAATTCATCATGCTGACATTTTAGGAGTTTATTTATTGGATCAGTTTACCCTTCTCAAAGATCAGGTTTTGGAAATTGAAATTCTGGAAAAGAATGGCGGAAGGCATCAGAAGGTTCAGCTTGAAAATACCGATCTGATCCATGCCAGGCTGATCAGCAGTTTAAACGTAAAAACAAAATAAGATGAATAGATTATTTTTAAATACCGCATTACTACTTACAATAAGTATTCAATCGTTTGCCCAGCAAATGATCCCTAATCAAAAAGGATTCGAAATTTCATATTCAGTATTTCCACAATCTCCTGAAAAGCAAAATTACGCTTTAGGTGCAGGTGTTATTTCTTACACCAAAAACGGTAATTACCTCTTCGGATTGGCCGAATACAGCAGAAAGTATTACGAGTATGCCCATTATGACATCCCGATTGATACCTTCCTTTTCAATGGGGGTTACAGTCTCTATGTGTGGGGAGATCTGATGCGGAATGTCAATGTCAATCTGGGTTTAGGAGGGCTTGCAGGTTATGAGCAGATCAATAGGGGAAATGAAACGATCTATGATGGCTCTATTATTAATGCAACCGAGAATTTTATTTACGGTGCAGGTGGGAAACTGTCCATCGAAAGTTACCTGACAGAACATCTGGTGTTTTTAGTGAACGGACAAATGCGTTATTTGCGGAACAGTCAGCTCGGTGAGTTTCACGCTTTGTTTGGTTTCGGAATGCGATTTAATTTTTAAAAAAGCTTGTAAAATGAAAAATGTAATCAACAAAAAGATCTTGCAACTATTTAACTATTCAATGGCAATTTTCTTAATTAGTTTTGTATTTAATTCCTGTCAGAACAGCGAACTGGAAATTCAACAAGACTTTCCTTTTGAAGTCAAAATAATGCCTGTTCCGGTTAAAATTGCTGAGAATGCAACGGTAGAAATTCGTATTTCACTATTGACTTCTTCGAATTTTAATGGAACAATGTACAGTGTTAGGTATTTTCAATATGAAGGAGCTGGTCAACTTCAATATTACAGCGATCCACCATATCTACCGAATGACGAGTATCCATTGAAGCAAAAACAATTCAGACTTTACTATACATCTAAATCTTCCGAATCTCATCTGTTTAGTATTTGGATAAAGGATAGTTTTGGAAATGAAAGAAAGGTAGATTTTGAATTTGACAATGCATCTTAAAATTTCTAATTGTCTTCTAGCGGCTTGGTTTTTTA
>APMI01001883.1_pt1 | contig 22810 bp, 19 predicted proteins | sample 667938 | NCBI WGS metagenome assembly APMI01 (sample SAMN01084076, study PRJNA167559) | wastewater metagenome | biome: Wastewater | place: Denmark: Ejby Moelle, Odense | collected 2011-11-28
TCCCCCTACAGCTTTTCTCATGCTTTTTTTACGATTGCCTTTTGTTTTTACAAAGGGCTTTTAACTTTTCAGCTACGCCGTGTATTACCTTTGCCCGCTATGGGTCAAAAAAAACTTATCCGTTTTTCTGAACTTGAAACTTTTCAAAATGTGCTGCAGTATCCCGAACATACAAAAGGCACCTGGCATTCATTTTTCAAAAATCAAAATCAGTTAACTCTTGAACTTGCATGTGGTAAGGGTGAATATGCAGTGGGGCTTGGCCGTTTACATCCGCAACGGAATTTTTTGGGTGTTGATTTAAAAGGAAACAGAATTTGGGTAGGTGCCAAAACAGCATTAAAAGAACATTTAACCAATGTTGGTTTTCTGCGTACACAAATTGATCGTATTGCTGAATACTTTGCCAAAGATGAAGTAAGTGAAATATGGATTACATTTCCCGATCCGCAACTTCGTTCATCAAAACATAAAAAGCGTTTAACGCATCCTAAATTTCTGCGCTTATACCAGCAGTTTCTTCAGCAAGGCGGAAAGATTCATCTCAAAACAGATTCACCGGTTCTTTACAATTTTACAAAACAGGTAATTGCATTGCATGAATTACAGCTCCATACCGATATTGATGATTTATACAAAGAGCAAAAGCTGACAGATGACTTAAAAATAAAAACTCATTACGAAGGACTTGATATTGCACAAAGCAACCGTATCCATTATCTCTGCTTTTCGCTTCCTGCCCAAGCATTGTCTGCAGAAAAAGATGAGCTACTGAAGCAATGGGTACATGAAACTGAAAAAGAATAATTTCCTTTCGCTTTAAACAAAATCCATGTTGAATGGTTAAATAATTTTTACCCGTTTAAACAATCATGAACAAACTTTCAGAAGGAACAGATTTTTATTATGATGAGCATGATAACATGGTCCTCACTGCCAGTTATCATCTGCAAAGAGGATATTGCTGCGGGCATGGCTGCAGGCATTGTCCGTTTGAATATGAAAATGTTCCGGAACCTCGTCGTAACTTGTTGCTGAAAGCAGCAAAACATGAGCACAAAAAAGAAGACCCCGCAAATACCTGAAACAGGAAAGCTTAAAGAATACTCTTTTTTTGATGATGTGTATGATGTGGTAAGGCAAATACCCAAAGGCAGGGTAACATCTTACGGTGCAATTGCATCATATCTTGGCACAAAACTTTCTGCACGCATGGTTGGATGGGCAATGAATGGTGCTCACAATGTAAAACCAAAAGTTCCGGCACAACGTGTGGTAAACCGCAATGGAATGCTCAGTGGTAAAGCACATTTCGAAACACCAACAAAAATGCAGGAGCTGCTTGAAAAAGACGGGGTGAAAGTAAAGAATGATACTGTAGTTGATTTTGAAAAACGTTTCTGGGATCCTTCAAAAGAATTGTAGGAAATAGAAACACAGATGACACTGATGCGACGGTTTAAACGGATTTTTTTGCTCTTTCCGTCTTCCTTTCTTACCGGCAAAAACTATTGTAGCGACGACGAATGCAGGATGAAACAGATTTATTGATAACTCTAAAATTTCTTCTTCTCTGTGGTCACTGTGTCTCTGTGGTAAAAAATTGCTTTTAACCCGAATAACAATACATTTGTTTTACGCTCATGTTTTCCCAAACTTATAACCAATACAAAAAAGCTTATTCAGGTTTATCAAAACAAACCTGGCTTCTCTCATGGATTATGCTTGTAAACAGAAGCGGCACAATGGTTATTCCATTTATGAGCATTTATCTTACAAGTCCGCAAATGGGTTATTCATTGAGCCAGGCTGGTTTTGTGTTTGGTTTGTTTGGTGCTGGCGCATTTACAGGTGCGTATATTGGCGGACGGCTTACAGATAAAATTGGGTTTCATAAAATTCAGCTCTTCACTTTAACCGGAGGTGGTTTATTGTTTATGGTGCTGGGACAAATGAAAAGTTACCCGCTTATCTGCATCTTCACTTTTATTTTAAGTTTAGTAAACGAAGCATTCCGGCCGGCTAACTCTACCGCCATTGCTCATTACAGTTCAGAAGAAAACAGAACAAGATCTTATTCACTCAACAGGCTTGCCATTAATCTTGGATGGGCAATTGGAAGTGCATTGGGGGGAATTATTGCTCATTACAATTATGAATTGTTATTCTGGGTTGATGGGATTACAAATCTTTCAGCAGCATTCCTGCTTTACAAACTTCTTTCACCTGCAACACAAACAATAAAAAAGCAGGAAGTAATTTCTCCTGCAGTTAAAACAGCTTCTGCATATAAAGACAAAGCTTATTTATGGTTTATCGTTTGCTCTATGTTATTTGCTGCATGTTTCTTTCAGTTGTTCACAAACTTTTCTGTTTACCTGAAAAAAGATAAAGCATTTTCTGAACCTTTCATTGGCATGCTGATGGCACTCAACGGAATTGTAATTGTATTGGTTGAAATGGTTTTGGTTTACCGACTTGAAAAAAAGAAAACTCCGTTATTGTTTGTAACCATTGGCGTTTTACTTACCGGAGTATTTTTCAGCCTGCTGAATATCCTTCACATTGATCATGTAATGGCACTTTCGCTGATTGTTCTGATAACACTTGGCGAAATGCTGGCAATGCCGTTTATGAATACATTCTGGATTGGAAGAAGTAATCATACCAATCGTGGACAATATGCAGCATTATATACAATGGCATGGTCGGCGGCACAAACGCTGGGGCCAATGTTTGGTGCAAGAGTTGCAGATACTTCCGGTTTTAAAACATTGTTCTGGATGCTTGCTGCTGTTTGTGTAATTGCAGCAACAGGTTTTCATTTTTTACGCAAACAGCAAAACAATGAACAGGCTGAGGCGTTGAATATGCAGGAACAGATTTTAGAAGATGAAGTTGCAGCAGCGCAGGATATGGCGGGTTAAAATATTTAGTCTTCTATTCCAAGTTTCTTAAAATCAGAAGTTGCACCATAATCATCATCGTATCTGAAATACCCATTAATAAAAAAGTAGTAAGAAACAGTTTGAACCTGATTTGCTGTAAGACTTTGCTTATTCAACCTAAAGTATCCATTAACGTTTTTACAGTAACGAATTGCAAAGCCGTTTATTCCTTCTTCATCATAAATTGAATTCATTGAACTGTCACTCAAAAAAGGTTTTCGAAAATAATCACTTACCTGTTTATCGGATACATTAATCCTTTGCTTTTGATTTAAAAGTTGAAACAAAAAATCTGCGTAACTAGGAAATTCATTTGTGTATGAAATCTCATAAACATGCTTCAGATTTACAAAATTAGTTTCAGCAACAGAGCCGTCTTTGCAGATAACGAAAGCAGGGGCAAATGCAATCCTTGGTGGTGCTGGTTCTATTGCAATCAGTTTTTCAATTTTCTCCAGTTGAACTAATTGGTAAAATTTTTTATTACTGCTACAAGACAGGTTTATAAGAAACAGGATAAAAAAAGTCTTTTTCATTTTTTACTATTCAATTTTCCTGATGCAGGATTGGCAGTATTCCATATTCTCACAACTAAAATTATGCAGTTACTATAAATAAAAAGGTCCGCTCTTTCAAGCGAACCTTTGTTTATGAACTAAGTACTAACCTTACTCTGGTTTGTTGATATTAATCAATGCTCTCCTGTTTTTACTTCTTCCTTCTGCATTATCTCTTCCGTTAATCAATTCCATTTCAACAGGGCAACATGCTCCAAACGATTCGAAAGTAATGCGGCCTGCATCAATACCTTTTGCAATCAAATAATCGGCACAGGCTTTTGCACGTTTGTCAGAAAGTATTTTATTATACTCTTCCGTTCCTCGTCCGTCGGTATACCCTGAAATCTGGATAGTGGCTGTTGGATTTTCAACGAGTACATTATAAATAGAATCAAGTTTGTTTACTGCTGGCTCTTTTAAATTGCTTTTATCAAAATCAAAATAAACAGTTACCACATTTTCAACCTTAATCACCAGTTTCTTTTCTACATAAATCGGTGCATTGGTTAACACATCTTCCAGCCAGCCTTCATTTGTCTTTTCAATTGTTACTGGCGTTGTATTTTCTTTATACAATTCTTTTGTTGTTGTGATTTGTTCATTGCCTTCATCCGTAACTTCAAATGTATAGTGCCCGTTTGCATCAGTTGTTTGTTTCCAGGTTTTACCATTCTTATCCTTCAAAACCACTTCTGCATTGTTGAGAGGAGAATTGTCTTTAAGGTCATACACAACACCTGTTAAGAATTTTTTCTTTGCAGCTTTTGTAATAGCATACGTTTCCAGGCAACATTCCGAACCACGGTCGGAACTCAATAATGCATTTTTATAAAATGATGAAGACGACTGATCAGTTACAAAGTAAATATCATCTCTCACAGAGTTAACCGGGTGACCCATGTTCTGAGGAGTTTGCCAGCCATCTTCAATTCCTTTGCTCATAAACAAATCAAACCCACCCATTCCCTGCATGCCGTTGCTTGAAAAAATAAGTGTGTTGCTCTTCGCATGAATAAATGGTGCCTGCTCGTCTGCTTCTGTATTTACTCCGCTTACATTTTTTGCTTCGCCAACAGAACCATCTGCATTGATGGCTGCAAACCAGATATCAAAATTACCTGCACCCCCCGGTCTGTCGGAAGAAAAGAATAAATACTTTCCATCAGCAGTACAAAAAGGTTGCTTGCTGTTATAGCCTGTTTGATTAACAGAAGAAAGTAATACCGGTGTTCCCAATCCATTAGCAGTACTTGTTGCTGAATAAATTGCTGATACAGTTTTGTCGCCTTCTTTTTTCCATTGAGTAAAATAAACAACTCCGTTCACCGGGTTGATTGATGCTGTACCAATATTGGATGCAGCATCAGCACCTTCCACATTCAGTACTTCAGCATTCTGAAAAACACCATTTGCCAATGTTGTTGTAAACAACCTGTTGTGGTATGGATTTGTTCCGCCTTTTGCAGCTGTATCTGTTTGTGTGCTTGTTACAATCAGTTGCCCGTCTTTCATTATAACCGGAGCGTACACACCTTTTTCTGATCCTGATGAAAGGACAAGTTTGTTTACTGTAAATAAAATTGTATCCGGGCGAACGAGCTGTGATTTGATATACTTCAATGTCTGCAATTCTTTTTCAGCTGCAGGTCTTAACTGATCGTTTGCTGTCGCCAATGCTAAAAACTTATTTAAACTTTCTTCAGCATCATTATATTTTCCCAGGCTGCGTTGGCATACAGCATACCAGTATAATCCTTTGCCATAGTTTGCAAGATCATTTTCTGCAACTTCTTTGTAACGTGTTGCTGCTTCCTGCCAATAGTTGGCAAGACGAAAACATTCAGCCTGTTTAAACAGTAAATCATTTTTTGTAACACCCTGGCCCATCATACCTGTGCTTTGCCTGTGTCGTCGTGCATTCAGCGGAAGATTGGCAGGTTCGATTGTTTTTATAACCGGGTGAAGAAACTGCTCATACAATTTTGCAGCAGTATAATAATCACCGGCTGCAAAAGATTTATCGGCATCAGCAAGTCGTTTGTCAACCTGTGCAAAAGATGATTGTATAGTTGTTGCTGCAAAAACAAACAGCAGTAACCTGAGCATTGGTTTTTGCAATTTTATCTGAACGGAAGAGAATATATTGGGTTTCATTTTTGTTGGCTTTTGGAGTGATTCATTCGTTCGCATCATTGTCATTATAAGCGTGGACAGCGGATATAATCAAAAATGCTTTTTGTTCCGCTTCGTTTGATATAAGAAAGACTCAGTTCAAAACTGTTTACATTTCTTGTCATGGCACCAAGCTTTGATGTGTTTACATCATAACTGATTCCAACAATGAAATTTTTCCAGTCAACACCAAAAAAAGGAGCAACCGCATCTTTATAACGATAGTAGCCACCAAACATAAAATCTGTTTCTTCATTTACATTCAGCTGTACATACGTGCCAAGCATAATTTCTTTTGCTGTTCCCTGCTGCATGTACAAGGCATGAGGAACAATACTTGTACGTTCAGATAAATTAAAACTCAACCCACCATGAATTGTTACACGCAAAGGAATTGTATTCAGGCTTGCACTTTGTGTGGCAATGATGGGATCTTTCGGACGGTTGATATGTGCAATTGAAAACCCGCCAAACGCATTTGCTTTCTTATCAGGTGTTGCATCGTAATACAAAGCACCTGCACCTGCATCGAATGTAGAAGCATTTGTTGCTGCAAAACTTTCAGATGTTGCGTTAGATGCGTTGTATCCTGTAATCGGGTTCCACTGATCGCCCCATTTGAATTTTGTCTGATCTACACGACGGTTAATTAAACCAGCCTGTAAAGCAAGCACAAGACGATGGTTATTATCCTTTCCAAACTTTACACCTGTATAGGCAAATGTTCCGTAAGCATTGAAGTAATTAAATCCACCGTCACCAGCTGATTGGTTTAACAGGTTCACACCAAGGGCTACATTTTTATTGGTGCGTGTATCAAACGATAATCCACTTGTGCGGTATGGATTAGAGATACTTCCCCATTGACTGCGGTACACACCCGATACCCTGTAATCGCCATCACTTCCTCCTGTCATTGCAGGATTGATGTACATGGGATAGGTATAGTTTTGAGTGAAATGCGGATCGGTTTGCGCAACTGTTTTCTGCAAAACTGCTAAGAGCAGAATTGCTGTGATGAAAACCGGTTGTTTTATAAGACGATTTTTCATGTGCTTATTTATTGTTGATTTCAATTGCCACATGTTATTCGCCATAAAAATTATTTCACTGAAAGTAAAAGTTGTTCAATAATTTTTATGTCTCATTTCATGTGTTTATAGCAGATATAGATTGAATAATTTATTGTCTTGAATAATAATTGATTAACGTACAAGTGTGATTGATCCTCTTTGTTCAATTACTTTTCCATCACTCATCACAGCTTTTAATGCATAAACATATACGCCAACCGGTTGTGGTTTACCGTTCTGTCTTCCATCCCAGCCAAGTGTTCGGCTGTTGGTAAAGAAAATTTGTTGTCCCCACTGGTTGAAGATGCGCATCTCAAGTTTATCAATATAATTTCCATATACCAGCAACACATCATTCTTGCCATCGCCATTGGGTGAGAACACATTTGGAACAAACACATCTTTACTCAACGGGCGAACAGTTACAACATATGATTTTGCTGAACCAATACATCCGTTAATACGTGGAGTAACAGTAATAGTTCCGCTGATCGGATCATTGCCCCTGTTAATACCTGTGAATGACGGCACATTACCTGTTCCTGTTCCTGCAAGACCAATGGCTGTATTTGAATTTGTCCATGCTAATGTTACACCCGCAGGTGATGTAATGAAATTCGTAGCAGGCATAATTGCACCATCGTTAATTGTCGTGTCTGCTCTTATTGTTAACAATGGAATCGGGTTCACTTCTACTGCTAATGTTTGTGTTGTTGCACATTGACCTGCAGACGGAGTGAATGTATATGTTCCTGATGTTTGATTACTTACTGTTGCAGGACTCCATGTCCCGGTTACACCGTTTGATGATGTTGTTACCAATGTTGGAACAGTTGCCCCGATACAAATTGATTGAGATGTACCAAAGCTGAATGTTGGTGTTACAATTGCATTTACTGTTACAGCAAATGTTTGTGTTGTTGCACATTGACCTGCGGTTGGCGTGAATGTGTAAGTTCCAGATATTTGATTACTTACTGTTGTTGGACTCCATGTTCCGGTTACACCGTTTGTTGATGATGTTGGAAGAGCAGGCACTATTCCGCCCGTGCAAATACTCAACGTTGTACCAAAGCTGAATGATGGAACTGTGTTAGCCGTAACACTTACAGTAAATGTTTGCGTTGTTGCACACTGACCAGCAGACGGCGTGAATGTATAAGTGTCCGATGTTTGATTACTTACTGTTGACGGGTTCCATGTTCCGGTTACGCCATTGCTTGATGTCGTTACTAATGCCGGAACTGTTCCACCTGCACAAATGCTTAATGTTGTTCCAAAACTGAATGTTGGTGTAACAATCGGGTTCACAGTTACCGTAAATGTTGCAGTATTAGCACATTGACCTGTTGTTGGTGTGTATGTGTACGTTGCCGAATTCTGATTATCAACTGTTGCAGGATTCCATGTTCCGGTAATACCATTATCAGATATTGTTGGTAATGATGGAACTGTTCCGCCTGTGCATATACTTAATGTTTTACCAAAGCTGAATGCAGGTGTAACGTTTGGTGTAACAGTAACTGTATATGTTGCAGTTGTTGCACACTGCCCTGTTGTTGGCGTAAAGGTATAGGTGCCTGATGTTTGATTATCTACAACCGATGGACTCCATGTACCTGTAATGCCGTTATCAGATGTTGTTGGTAATGATGGAACTGTTCCGCCTGCACAAATCGTTAATGATGTTCCAATACTGAACACAGGAGTTATGTTTGCATTTATTGTTACCTCAAGGCTTGCTGTAGTTGCGCATTGGCCTGATGTTGGTGTAAACGTATAGGTACCTGAATTCTGATTATCGATTGCCGACGGGCTCCATGTTCCTGCAATACCATTGCCTGATGTTGCCGGAAGTGTTGGTGCTGTTGCTCCTGCACAAAGGTTCAATACAGCACCGAAACTGAAGGTTGGTGTAACAATTGGATTAACTGTAACAGTAAATGTTGCTGTAGTTGCGCATTGGCCTGATGTTGGCGTAAAGGTATAGGTGCCTGAAATATGGTTATCCACTACAGAAGGACTCCATGTCCCTGTTATACCATTAGTTGATGTTGGCGGAAGATTTGGCACCGATGCCTCGTCACAAATACTCAATGTAGTACCAAAACTAAAAGTTGGTGTACTATTCGGATTCACTATTACTGTGAATGCTGCGGTTGTTGCACACTGGCCCGCTGTTGGTGTAAACGTATAGGTGCCGGATGTTTGATTATCCACAACCGATGGACTCCATGTTCCATTAATTCCGTTTGTTGATGTTGTTGGCAATGATGGAACTGTTCCTCCTGCACAAATCGTTAACTCTGTTCCAAAGCTGAATGTTGGTGTAACGTTTGGATTAACAGTAACAGTTAATGATGCTGTTGTTGCACATTGACCTGCTGTTGGTGTAAACGTATATGCTCCTGAATTCTGATTATCTACAACCGATGGACTCCACGTTCCTGTAATACCATTACTTGAAGTTGTTGGTAATGTTGGAACAGTTCCGCCTGCACAAATTGTCAGCTCTGTTCCAAAACTAAATGTTGGTAGAATATTGGGATTAACAGTAACAGTAAATGTTTGTGTTGTTGCACACTGTCCGGCTGTTGGTGTAAACGTATATGTTCCTGAATTCTGATTATCTACAACCGATGGACTCCATGTACCGGTGATTCCGTTTGTTGATGTTGTTGATAGTGTTGGAACGGTTCCGCCTGCACAAATCGTCAATGTTGTTCCAAAACTGAAGGTTGGTGTGATGTTCGCATTTACCGTTACAGTAAAGGTTGCTGTTGTTGCACACTGGCCTACAGTTGGAGTAAATGTATATGTTCCGGATGATTGATTGCTTACAGTTGCCGGGCTCCATGTGCCGGTAATTCCATTACTTGAAGTTGTTGGCAATGTTGGAACGGTTCCGCCTGCACAGATTGTCAATGATGTTCCAAAGCTGAAGGTTGGTGTAACATTTGGATTAACAGTAACAGTTAATGATGCTGTTGTTGCACACTGACCTGCAGTTGGTGTAAAAGTATATGTTCCCGAATTCTGATTATCTACAACCGATGGACTCCATGTGCCCGTGATTCCATTTCCTGATGTTGTTGGAAGAGTTGGCACAGTTCCGCCTGCACAAATTGTTAACTCTGTTCCAAAGCTGAATGTTGGTGTAATGTTCGGATTAACAGTAACAGTTAATGATGCTGTTGTTGCACACTGGCCCGCAGTTGGTGTAAACGTATAGGTGCCTGATGTTTGATTATCTACAACCGATGGACTCCAGGTTCCGGTAATGCCATTACCTGATGTTGTTGGAAGTGTTGGAACAGTTCCGCCTGCACAAATTGTTAACTCTGTTCCAAAACTAAATGTTGGAAGAATATTGGGATTAATAGTAACAGTAAATGTTGCAGTGGTTGCACACTGGCCCGCAGTTGGTGTAAACGTATAGGTGCCTGATGTTTGATTATCTACAACCGATGGATTCCATGTTCCGGTAATACCGTTATCAGATGTTGTTGGCAATGCGGGCACAGATGTTCCTGCACAAATACTTAATGATGTTCCGAAGCTGAATGTTGGTGTAACATTTGGATTAACCGTTACACTAAACGTTGCCGTTGTTGCACACTGGCCTGCAGTTGGTGTAAATGTATATGTTGCTGAATTCTGATTATCGATTGTTGAAGGGCTCCACGTACCACTGATTCCGTTTGTTGATGTTGCTGGCAATGTTGGAACTGTTCCTCCTGCACAAATCGTTAACTCTGTTCCAAAGCTGAATGTTGGTGTAATATTTGGATTTACTGTTACAGTTAATGTTGCAGGTTTAGCACATTGACCTGTATTAGGAGTAAACGTATATGTGCCTGAGTTCTGATTGTCAATAACCGTCGGACTCCATGTTCCATTAATTCCGTTTGTTGATGTTGCTGGCAATGTTGGAACTGTTCCTCCTGCGCAAATACTTAATGAAGTGCCAAATGTAAATGTTGGTGTAGATTTCTGATTAACAGTAACGTTAATGGTGACTGGCATTCCGCAGGCTCCGGAAGAAGGCGTAAAAGTATATGCGCCTGATGCTGTATTATTAATTACAGAAGGGCTCCATGTACCGGTAATGCCATTTAAAGAAGTTGTTGGTAACGTTGGTGGTGTATCGCCTGCACACAATGGAGCTATGGGCGAAAATACAGGAACATAAATCGGGTTTGATAAAATAATCCCGGTAAACAAATTGGTAGTACATCCATTCACAGCGAATGAAATGCCTGAATAAAGTCCTGCATTTAATCCCGACACAACAACCTGCCCTGAGCCGTTAGCAACAATTGATACAGGTCCTACAGCAACTCCATCATCATAGTAACTCACAAGGTAAGTTGCACCGGCTACCAAACCACTTAATGTAAAAGAACCTTCTGTTCCGCCACAGGTTGATGGGTTGGCGCTTGAAAGAGCGGGCGATTGTATTGAAAATGTTGCTTTATAATTATTGCCTCCGTTATTCAATACCACTATATCATTACACAATGATGTTGAAGTAAAAGAACCCGCTGCTTCATAATAAACCTCCAGTACATAATTTCCCGGAGTATATGTTGTAAGATTGATGGGAGAGTATGGTGTTGTTGTTCCATCTGCAACCACACGCTGCCATTTCTGATCGCCTGTTGAACAAGGCCCACCTGTAGGAAATTGATTTGATGCATTACAATCATCATAAAAAGGCAAGTCCATTAAGTTGAAGCTACCGGGAACATCGCCTTGTTTATATACACGGTAATACATTTTAACATTGCAAACATTTGCAACACCAGGTGTTTTAAAAGTTTTCACCTCTCCGCCACGTAAAATAAGCGTGCCGGAATTTTGTGTATGTGCACCAAAGTTTGTATTCTCAAACACATTTCCTGAAGGGCCAATAAGGCTTCCTCCCGAACCAGATGTATTATAAAAATTACTTTGATTACAATCAGACATCCAGATTGCTGAAGCATATGTTCCAAATGTTTGGGACTTTGCAGTAAGAGAAAGCATCATGAACAGGATAATACCTGCCAGAGGATTTGGATTTTTGGGTTTCATTTGTCAAACGGTTAGTTTAAAAACACAAATTCAGATTCAAACATACTGCTTTATAAACAAATTGTTAACAGTTTTGTCTGCTTTCTGGCAAAATTGTGTAGTTATACTTATGACTACCGCATTTTCCACATACGCTCTTTTCTAAGAAAATTTACGGTTTACTCAAAATTATAATCACAAGTTAAAACAGGGTGTGCAATGTTATTGCCCGTAATAAGGATTAATCATCAGGAAAACAATAACCCCCGAAACAGCAACGTACAACCATAAAGGCCATGTAAACTTTGCAAGCTTTTTGTGCATGTGATAATCTGCAGCTAACCCTCTGTACGCAGTGAATAAAATGAACGGAAGTATTAAACCGGCAAGAATAATATGTGTGGCCAGAATTAAATAATATACAACTTTGGGTAATCCTGAACCTCCATAAGGAGTTGAGTCGGTAAACAAATGATGGCAGATATAGAAAACCAAAAACAAAACCGAGAAAGCAATAGCCCAGATCATCAGTTTTTTATGTGTATTATATCGCTTTTCTCTCACAGCGTATAAAGCACCAAGTAACAGTAATGTAACAAACGTATTTATTAAAGCATTTAATCTTGCGAAAATGTATTTATCAAAACCAAGGTTAACTTTAACGGTTACTTTATTTAAAAACACAACTGCACCAAACACAACTGCACTTACTGCAATAATAAGCACAAAAGCAAGTTTATCGTTCCGTTTAATTGATGGTGGTAAGGGCATTCCTCTCCTGTGGTGACCTGTATGATGTTCCTGCATAAAATATTCTGTTTCTATTTCCTGAAAAGGTTTCTTTTTTTCTTTTTATCTTTTTCTAAAAATAACAACCCAATGTCACGGGCAAGCCTGCCCATTTCAAGAGAGTCTGTACCGTTGTACCATCCCCGGATTACACGGTCACGGTCAAGCAGGTAAAATTTATCTGTATGTAAAAAAGCGGTATCAATGTTTCCTCCATTTACAATAGCAGCCTTGAATTCATTAAAAGCAAGATCATAAATTTCTTTTTTGCTTCCTGTTAAAAACCACCAGTTATTATGACGTACCTGGTATTTATCGGCATACGACTTCAGTGCCTGCACACTGTCTCTTTCCGGGTCAACTGTAAATGAAATAAAATGGACAAGTGAATCAGTGTTAAAAAATGCATCCTGCATTTTTTTCATGTTACGTGTAAGATGAGGACAAGGGCCCGGGCAATGAGTGAAAAAATAATCCACAACAAGAATTTTGCCCTTTAATGAATCGGCAAATACTTTATCGCCAAGCTGATTTGTGAAACTGAAGTTGGAAATTTTATGCCATGCTGTATCTCTTATCAATTTACCCTTTTCAACACGTTCAGTTACTGAATCATAAAAATACCTTCGGGGCATATTTACAGCATCTTCACTGGCAAACTTTACGATAAGGTATGAAACAACTGGTATTCCCACAGCTATCAACAGGCCTAAAATTGCTTTTTTACTCATACACGAATTCAAACACGTCCTATAATGATTTCGTCCCGGCCTTCATTCTGAAAACCGGGACGAATATACTGATGAATTAGATATGTTCTATTCCATTTCTTGTCAATGGTGAACCGGAGTTTCAGTTTTTTCAAATTTAACCGGATCTTTGGGGCGATATTCATGACGAAGATTTTTCCATGAATTACCTTCATACAAAAAAGCCGCAATAAACCATACGAATAAAATCAACGGCACTACAATCGTCATAATCAGGTTACGGATTTCATCGCCAAGGTGCATGAAAATTGAAACGATATAAAAAGCTTTAGCAAGGGAAAGAATAATAATAATCCCTTTTAAAAACATAATTAATGAATGGCTTGGGCTTCCTCCTTCGTGCATTTTATAAATCCAGAAACCAAGCGCAAGTTCAATAATTGTTATTACTGAAAGAATAATTGTTGTTTTGATAATCCGCTTCTTTGAATCATCGGTTGGTGCTGCATGTGGAAAAGTTACTTCGCCGCCAAATGTGTGATGTTCCATATTAATTGAGTTTCTGATAATAATTAAAATTGATTAAACAAGATAAAAGAACAGGAATACAAATACCCAAACCAAATCCACAAAGTGCCAGTATAAACCTACTTTTTCAATCATGAGGTAATGACCTCTGCGTTCAAAGACTCCGTTTTGTGTCATCAGCAATGCTATAAGATTAATAACCACACCTGAAAACACATGGAAACCGTGAAAGCCGGTAATTGTAAAAAAGAAGTTGGTAAAGTTTGTAGTTGCTACAGTGCCATCAGCATTTGGAAAAGGATTGTGACCCCACCATGCGCCTTCATGATAAAGGTGTGTCCATTCCCATGCCTGGCTTCCTAAAAAGATTAAACCAAAAACAATTGTCCAGAACAGATATTTGATAACACCTTGCTTATTGCCTTTGTGCCCTTCGTTTACAGCAAGTACCATTGTTACAGAACTAACGATAAGTACAAACGTCATAAAGCTCACAAACACCAACGGCATATGAACACCGCTAAAGAAAGGAACCGCATTAAATACATGATTCGGATCGGGCCATGACGCACTCGACATTCTTACTGTACCATAAGAAATAAGAAATGCACCAAAAGTAAAAGCATCACTCATTAAGAAATACCACATCATCAATTTGCCATACTCCACGTTGAAGGGGCTTTTTCCCCCTCCCCACCATTTTGTGTTTACTGCTGCTTGTGCCATTTATTCGTTTTTTAAATTTTGTTAATTATTGTTTCATCAGGATACCAGTATAAAAAAGATAAACAGGTAAATCCATAAAATATCTACAAAGTGCCAGTACAGTCCGGCTGTTTCAACAGGAACCGAACTGTAAAATTTTGTTCTTGTGCTGAACATGCGCAACACCAGAACAAACAATGCAGTTATACCTCCCAGCACATGCAAAGCATGCAACCCGGCAATTACATAAAAGAAAGAACCGGCAATGCTTTCTTTAAATGTTATTTTCTGCTGCCACATTTCCGAAAAACCTGTGAATTGAGTAATGAGAAAAATCAAACCTAAAACAGCCGTAGCAGTTACCAGCAGCCGATATTTAGTCATTTGCCTTTCAACAATTGCTTTTTGTGCCATCCAGATTGTGATGCTGCTGGCAATAATTACAACAGTTGACACATAAAAAATTGAAGGCACTTTTACTGGCTGCCATCCGGCCTGGTTACTCTTTACAATGTATGCGCTGGTTAAACCGGCAAACATCATTGTTAAACTTCCGATTGCAATCCACAACAAGAATTTGTGCGGATGCATTTTTTTACTGCTTTTTCCCATTACCATCTCCATCGTATTCAAAATTTTATCTTCAGTAATGTTTAAATTTTTTATTGAGCAATTTTATCGGCCAGAAGCGCAAGCAAAACGATTGGCAAATAAATATAACTGCTGAACATCACCCTTCTTGCACTCTTCACATCCATGTTGATATACAACCGAACTGATTGTAACACCATAAAAAGGTTTGCTGCAATCAGCACCCACATACTTACTCCTCCGCTCATTCCATTAATAAAAGGAAGCACTCCTGCCGGTATCATCAGTAATGAATAAATAATTGTTTGTATAGCTGTAAACTTTGTTGGCCCTTGTTGCGAAGGAAGTAACTTAAAACCCGCCCTCGTATAATCCTGATGTGCAACCCATGCAATTGCCCAGAAATGAGGGAACTGCCACAGAAACTGAATGGCAAATAAAATCCAGCCGCCTGTCCATGAAAAATTTTCTCCATCATAAGCTGCGGCCCAACCAATTAAACAAGGCAATGCTCCGGGAACTCCTCCAACCAATACAGAAATTGAATTGACTTTCTTAAGTGGTGTATAAACAAAACCATAAATAAACAAGCTCAGTAATGCAAGCCCCGCAGCATACCAACTGAAATATAATCCAAGAATCAAAGAACCTGTAATTGCTGAGATATAAGCAAAAGCTGAAGCCTCCTGTACACTCATTCGGCCACTTGCAACCGGCCGGTTTGCAGTGCGCTTCATTAAAGCATCTGTATCTTTTTCTGCAATCTGGTTAACAGCATTAGCGCTGCCGGTAACTAATAATCCCCCAAGCACCAGCAGCACAATACTGATAAAATCGTATTCAACAACATTAGGCGCAAGCATATAAGCTATTACACTGCTGAACACAACGGTAAAGCTGAGTGTAAACTTCATGAGCTCTTTGTAATCTTTTACTTTGCTCATGATTGCATCAGACAAACTTCTTTTTATTACAATCGCACTTTCTGTCACTTGCTAATGTTTACTTTTTTAAATAATTAATGTTTGCTTTCATTGTCACCAACCGGTGTTGTTTGAGAAATAAACTCTTGCCCGTCTTTACCATAATCATAAGCCCAGCGGTGTGCTTCCGGAATTTCGCCATCCCAGTTACCATGACCAGGATTAATTGGGGTAGTCCATTCTAACGTATTAGCGCCCCATGGATTTTTTGATGTTACTTTTCTTCCTTTCCATATACTGTAAAAGAAATTTGCAAGGAAAAGAAATTGTGCAAGGAATACAATAATTGCAGCTATTGAAATAATCTGGTTTAATGTACCAAATTGTTTAAACGACTCCCATATATCGTATTTATAATAACGACGTGGCATACCTGCCAAACCTTCGTAGTGCATTGGCCAGAAAATAACATAAGCACCTATCATTGTAATCCAGAAATGGATATAACCAAGACCATTATTCAAGTAACGGCCAAACATTTTAGGATACCAGTGATAAATACCCGCCATCATACCAAACATTGATGCAACACCCATAACAATATGGAAATGCGCAATTACAAAATAGGTGTCATGAAGCTGAATATCCAAAGCCGAGTTACCAAGAAAAATACCGGTTAAACCTCCTGAAATAAACAAACTCACAAAACCGATTGCAAACAGCATGGCAGGTGTAAAACGGATGTTTCCTTTCCACAATGTGGTTAACCAGTTAAAAACTTTAATTGCGCTTGGCACAGCAATTAATAATGTAAGAAGCACAAAGAATGCTCCGAGGAATGGATTGAGTCCGGTAACAAACATGTGATGCGCCCATACAAGAAACGCAAGAATTGCGATGGCAAACATTGACCCTACCATTGCCATATAACCAAAGATTGGTTTGCGGCTGTTAACCGAAAGAATTTCCGATACCATCCCCATAGCAGGCAAGAGGATGATGTAAACCTCCGGATGGCCAAGGAACCAGAACAGATGCTGATACAAAATTGCACTGCCGCCTTCGTTTGGTAAAGCCTGCCCGTTAATGAATATATCACTCAGGTAAAAACTTGTTCCGAAATGACGGTCGAAGATCAACAATATCACACCCGATAATAACACAGGGAATGACAAAACGCCTAAAACTGCTGTAAAGAAAAATGCCCAGATGGTAAGAGGCAAACGTGTCATGCTCATACCCTTTGTACGCATGTTCAGGATTGTGGCAATGTAGTTCAAGCCTCCAAGCAGTGATGATACAATGAACAAGGCCATTGAAATCATCCACATATCCATTCCAATTTTTGAGCCTGGCGATGCATCACCCAGCGCACTCAACGGAGGATACGCTGTCCAACCACCACTAAACGGTCCTGTTTGCACAAACAAAGAAGAAAGCATGATAATGCCTGCTGCAAAAAAGAACCAGTATGAAAGCATATTCAGAAAAGGAGAAGCCATATCTCTTGCTCCAATCTGAAGAGGAATTAAAAAGTTAGAGAACGTGCCGCTTAATCCCGCTGTTAATACAAAAAACACAAGCACTGTTCCATGAATAGTTACTAAAGCATAATATGCCTCTGGCTGTAACTGACCACCTTTAGCCCACTCGCCGAGCAATGTTTCTAACCAGGGAAACTTTGCATCGGGAAAACCAATCTGCAGGCGGAAAACAACAGAAAAGAAACCACCAATAACAGCCCAGAAAATACCGGTAATAAGAAACTGTTTGGCAATAATTTTATGATCCTGACTGAAAACATATTTTGAAAGAAATGAACCATGATCGGCATGATGATGCCCTTCATGATGTGCTTCATGTGAAACACCAACTGCATGCTCATGTATATGTGTAACTTCGCTCATAATAATTTTATTTAACTGAATCGTTTACAGTAAGGATTATTTGTTTAATACAGCAACAGCAGTTTTGGTTGAATCTGCTATGGGTTTTGCTGAAGGATCTTTATCAGGAAAAGCTGCATAATAATTGGGCTTTTGCTTAGCCATCCATGCATCAAATTCTGCCTGGTCAACCACTTCAATTATTCCTTTCATTGAGTAATGCCCGTTACCGCACATCTGATCGCAGGAGATTTCATAAACAAAATCAGGATTTTGCGTACGTTCCTTCATTTCGGCTGTGGTGTATTGCGGCGTAAACCATAATGTAGTTGGGATACCCGGAACAGCGTCCATCTTCATGCGAAACTGGTTTAAACCAACATCATGAATTACATCACGGCTGTTGATGATTAATTTAACCGGTCTTCCTTTCACCACATACATAGTTTGAGTTGTAACAATATCATCAAAATTTGCAGGATCGGCCTTCAGCTTTAATTCAGCATTATCTTCCCAAATCTGCCCAAGTGAATTATTATTTTCATCATTGATTACTCTGAAATATGTTTTGCCGAATATGTTGTCTTTTCCGGGATAACGCATAATCCAGCCAAACTGTTTGCCAGTAATTTCAACAATCAAAGCTCCTTTGGGTGCATCAGATGTAATTGTAAACCAGAAACGCAAACCAAACACAACGAGAATTAATAAAGTAATTGCAGGAATAGTAGTCCAGATGATTTCAAGTTTTGTGCTGTGTGCAAAGTAAAACGCCTGACGGCCTTCTTTTTCCTGGTATTTCCATGCGAAAAAGAACAATAAAAACTGTGTGATTACAAAAACAATGAACGTGATGGCGATGGTAATCAACATCATCTGATCCTGCTTAACACCTTCAACAGAAGCAGCCCCCTGGTGAAGCAACGTTTTTTTGTAAAGAGCTTCATTGCAAAGCCATACAGCTATAAACCCGAAAACCATAAAGCCAAGAAGTAACCAGCCATTAATACGGTTGTTTTGCTTACGTGTTTGATCTTCGCCTTTCAATAAGCTTATGTATTCGCTGGTTTTTGCAACCTGGAAGATTACAATAAATACAAGAATTGCAGCAACAATAATTAAAGAAACAGTAGTACTCATATAGTGGAGCCTATTAATTCAGTTGTTAAATAATTTTCGTGTTTTTTACACGGTAGCAACATATTTGCCTGCCCTTCAATACAGAAATATCTTCTGTTTTGAACAGCAACATGTGTTTACAAGTCAGCAACAAGCATTTTCTCTAAAACAATTTAATACAAAATCTGAAAAGCCTTGTATTAAAAATGGTGTAATTACAGGACAGCAACAAGCATTTTCTCAATAATTATTTCAAGTGCATCAGGTATGGTGAATAACACTTTCTTTTACAAGCGGGTGGTTCTTTGCCAGCAAAGAAGCCTTGGTTAAATATTTCGCTGTAAAGAATAATATTAATCCAACAAAACCGGCACCAATTCCCAAGCTATAAGCAAAATGTGCAAACGTGTTTGAACCTTCTCCCAATTCTTTCAAAGGACCAGGGGTAACCATTTGATAAAAATCGAGCCAGTGACCAAATATGATCAGTACAGCCATAAAAATCACCACACCGTAATTACGTTTTGAACCTCTTCTCATCAATATCAGCAATGGCGCAAGGAAGTTTATAATCAGGTTCAGGAAAAAAATCATTTTAAAAGGCCCACCTTCCCAGGCCACACCAACACGATCAACAAAGTATTTTGTTTCTTCTGGCTGGTTACTGTACCAGATCAGCATAAACTGTGAAAACCACAGGTAAGTCCAGAAGATAGAGAATGCAAACATGAATTTACCAATGTCATGAATATGCTCTTCGGTTACAAATTCAAGATAACCGAGCCTTTTCAGATAAATTACAAAAAGCATCATCAGTGAAATACCAGCAACCCACGAACTTGCAAAAGTGTACCAACTATACATGGTGCTGTACCAATGCGCATCAATACTCATTAGCCACATCCAGGGAAGTGTGCTCAATACGGTTAAGCCATAAGTAACAAGAAATGCAGCAGCAATTGCCAATGATTTCCAGTAAAAAGAATGATCGCCTCTTCCTGCTATATCTTCTGCTAATGAATTTTTACGGAACCAGTTACGGAACCAAAGCCATAAACCAACGGCCGCTAACGATAATACTGTAAAGAAAACAGGATTTAAAAATCCGCTTTTATGTTTAAGAATATGATCTTCCTGAACATGTTCAACATCTTTCCAATGGTAAATATGGTGATCTTTAGAAATCCACACATAAGCAAGCAGAATTACAAGCGCCACAGGCCCCAGAATATTCATGTTTCCTGAAATGGCTTCAGGAACACGACGAAAAGCCAGCGGCCAGCCGCCCTGAGCAAGTGTTGTTGCAGCTATAAAGAAGAAACTTGAAGTAACAACAAGCAACCAGAAGATGCTGTTGTGCATCAGTGCCATCCAGAATTTGGTTGCACCATACGCTTCTGCTCCATGTGCTTCTCCATGCCCTCCTGAAAACGGATGCAGAAATACGATTCCAAGAAGAAGTGTTACCACTCCTATACCCATCAAAGCATAACTCCACTTCTTTAATCCGCCGGGTATTTCAAATTGCTCTTTCAGTGCCATTGAAGTTCGTTTATAGTTGAATGTTAGTTTTGTTTTTTAGTTGTGTCAGCAATTGCTGCCGCAGCAACAGGTTGATTTTTACCCTGTGCTTTCTGTATGTACTGAATAATCATCCACCGTTGTTTTGTACTCAGTTGTGAAGCGTAGCTTCCCATCATATTCTTACCATAAGTAACCGAATACATCATCTGTCCGGCAGGCATACTCAATACAGGATCAGTCAACAGGTTTCTTGGTGCAATTGGGAAAGGACCATTGCCTCCATTATATAAAGGGCCGTTGCCATCCATTTTAGAACCATGACAAATACCACAGTTAACCTGGTAAAGCCTGCCAGCTTCTGCTTCATCCTTTTCATTCATTATTGGAAGAGGATTTGTAACCGCTTTAGAAGCCTCGTAATTGGTTGTTGAACCAATTGAATCTTTCACAATCGGGAAGTGAGCAATATCACCACGCTTTACAGTACCTGCAACCGGTGTGGCATCATAATAAATTTTGAAACCGGCATCGCTCACATTTGTAGTAAACTTATTGGTGTCACGCTGTGCATACGTTTCATAAGCACGGCTGTAAGCCATATCGGGCATATAAACAGTACCCGGATTACGACGTGGGCCATCGCTGCACGAAACTGCCGCAATCAATACAGTAACCAATCCTAATGTAACAATTTGTTTTGAACGCATTTCAATATGTTTATGCTGTAACAATTTCTTCCTTTTCAAACATTTTTTTATCACTGTCGTAACGACCAACCCACCAGCCTGTTTCGGCTTCTTTCTCAAACACTTCAACTGCGCCTGCATTTTGTAAAAACGCTTTTACTTCTTCAAGGTTTGTCTTTTCTGTTACTTCAATCGGCATTACAAACAGATCATCCGTTGCTCTCAGGTGAAAATGATCTTTTTTCACAAAAGGTGCCAGTTGCGACAAATAACAAAACGTAAGCACCATACCAACTGCAGCACACAACACCGTTAATTCAAAAATGATGGGTATAAAAGCGGGCAATGGCAGATGTGGTTTACCACCAATGTTCATTGGCCAGTCTTTTGTAAACACCCAGCTCATAAATGATAAGGCTGTTGTTGTACCTGTAATGGCATATATAAATCCAGCTGTATGAAGGCTCGTTTCACGCAGTCCCATTGCATGGTCTAATCCATGAACAGGAAATGGTGTATAAACATCATGAATCTTATAACCTTCTTTCCGGCTGCTCTTCACGGCAGGAAACAATGTTTTTTCATCATCAAAACAGCCTACAACAAATTTTTTTACCGACATATTTTATTATTTGTTTGAGCTTTCAGCTTTTGGCTTTCAGCATTGAATTCTTTTAATGTGCATGCACATGATCGTGTGCAAATTCTTCAACTGTTTGTGCTTCCAGTGGATCCATTGCTTCCTTGAAGCTTTCACCGCTTTTCTTAAGTATGTGCTTAATTTCAGCAATGGCAATTACAGGGAAATATTTGGAGAAAAGGAAGTAGCAGGTAAAGAATAATCCAAAGGATCCGAGATAGAAACCAACTTCCCAGATGGTTGGACGATAGTACACTGACCATGATGATGGCAGATAGTCACGATACAATGATGATACAATGATTACAAAACGTTCGAACCACATACCAATATTCACCACAACACTCATTAAGAATGTAAATGCAATATTTCTTCTTAATTTCTTTGACCAGAATAACTGCGGGGTAATTACGTTACATGTCATCATTAACCAATAGCTCCATCCGTAAGGTCCGGCAATACGATACTTAAAGAATACATCCTGCTCGTACTTCACAGCACTATACCAAGCCATAAACAACTCCGTTAAGTAAGCGCAGCCAACAATTGAACCGGTTAATACAATAACCTTGTTCATGTTTTCGATGTGGCTGATAGTGATATAATCTTCCAGGTGCATTACTTTACGTGTTACCAGCATCAGCGTTTGCACCATGGCAAAACCGGAGAAGATGGCACCCGCAACGAAGTATGGAGGGAAGATGGTTGTATGCCAGCCAGGGATAACCGATGTGGCAAAGTCGAATGATACGATTGTGTGTACTGACAATACAAGAGGTGTACTTAAACCGGCCAATACAAGCGATAAGCTTTCATGACGTTGCCAGTGCTTGGTTGATCCTGTCCATCCGAAAGAAGCAACACCATAAAATAATTTTGCCCATTTCTTTTTAGCACGGTC
>APMI01014781.1_pt1 | contig 22747 bp, 14 predicted proteins | sample 667938 | NCBI WGS metagenome assembly APMI01 (sample SAMN01084076, study PRJNA167559) | wastewater metagenome | biome: Wastewater | place: Denmark: Ejby Moelle, Odense | collected 2011-11-28
GGATTGAGGAAATCGAGGAGTCATCGCTTAATTTATCTGTAAGCGGTTTTTTTTTTCTAGAAGAACGTCCGTTTATCATTTAGATTAGGCCAAATAATAATATTATATTCAGTAATATTAATGAAAGTAAGTAGTCGAAATATTCATTAATCAGTGGAATAAATATTTGTAAGCTCTTCAGCCAGATCATTCATTTTGTTGAGCACCGCGTAATTCAAAATAGCTGCCATTTTATCTTTATTTTCGTACAACTGCTTCTCCAGACTCTCTTTGTGCTTTTGGAACCCTCGAAGTTTTTCAAGCTTCTATTTTAGCTAAGTATATTCCAACTTTATCTATTCATATTTCGTAGTGTAGTACTCGCACGCTTTTTTCTATCCTGACTAGTATTGCTTTTTTAATACGTCGTTTTCAATTTGTAAGTCTTTTAGTGCTCTGAGATCAGCCTTCAGTTTTTTGTTCTAATCTTCGAGCACCATAAGTTGCACTTTTGGTATGTTCTATTTTGTTATCTGAATTGATGATGCGTTATTCTATGCCTTAACTTCTCTAAAAGCTTTTTATTATTTGACTTAGACTTTGTTTCCTTAAATCACTACTGGTTCTTTGCGTTTTTTCTTGAAATCAGGCTGACCAGTTGTTGCTGTTGCTTCTCCCGGGAGTTAACCGTTACTCTTATTAGATTTTTGGCTTATTGCGTCTGGTTTTATTTATTACTTCATGTACCCAGAAAGCTCAAATGTTAGTTTCGCATTTTTATCAGGACATTTATCTAAATTTTTCTCAATCAGCAATTCTATATTATTTATGCCTTACTTTTAGACTTACTATTCAGCAGTTCAGCCACATCGAGATACACTTATCCTGCCTGCTTGGTTCCTTTGTCTGAAAAGATAACGACAGTGAATTTAGTCTAAATTATTAATCGGGTACTTTTTTCTATTAAAAGGTCTGCTTTTGCGTATTGTAATTCATGTTGCATTCTATTTAAAGCTTTTCATTGAAAGTCACAACTCCGTGATCAATTTCTTTGCGTTATTTGATCTCAGCGGTTTTTTAGCCTACCAATTATCCAAAAGTATACCTCTCTTCCAAAAAACTGAGACGATGCAAGGAAATTTTAATGCAAGAGTTACTGTCTTAATGTCTGCAATAAATCCAAATTTGTATATTTTCTCGCTCATCGATAATTTGACTATTTTCTTTTTTTCTGACTATTTATTATCTTGTTATTATTAACTTACTCGAAAATGTAATATTACTTACTGCTTTCTAGACAAACACGAATTATAATAAATGTTAGACTTCATATTTTAACATATATAGAACTTTATTGGCAAATAATTTTTTATCGCAATCTAAAAATGAAAAAAGTTTTTAAGATGCAGCATATAATGAAAAATATTTTAAGGATATTAAATAGTATGCTCTGTTAATTAATCATGAAATAATAATAGTAATATTAAAAAACAATATTCATTAGATTCTTCATTGAGAGCAAGCCGATAGCGATAAGTTCAATGACTTCTCTGACTCGACTCTCGACATTTAAGTCGAGCATCGCACGACACTCTCTGCTAAACGGCTTCGTTCAGGTCTTTTCTCAATTGCACAAATATTCATTTTCTTAATTTGTTTCTTAATTTTCACGTTTTCGCTTCGCAACAGCTCGCACTCTTGATTGGCTTGTTTGAGAGCAGCTCGCACATTTTTATACTCTTACTTCACAGCTGTATAAGCTTAAAGATATCGGTTCGAATCACTCGATTTCTTCTAGTATAGTCTGTTCTTGATTTCCAATGATTTGATTTAATCCTTCAATGCGATATTCTCTAGTCTCATCATAGCGATAACATACTCCATATCTTTCTACACTTCAGTTTTATTTTTGTTGAGCTCAGTTTTCAACTCTTCTATAGTTTGTTGTAGAAACACTTATCGACAAGATTGGAGTTCTCGGATGTTCTTCGGCACTTGTTTATTGATAAATGCGTTTAACTGTCTTTACATTATTTTTTTCTATTTTTGCGACTCCATAAATTACTTTTTCATCTTAGCACTCTCCTATTATATTTTTTTATTGTGAGTGAGACACTGTTATAGTTTCTTTTCCAATTAACAGATGTTTTACTTGAAACTTTCCTTGACTCTCTTGATTTAGAGTTGAGCTTTATTTAAATCTTGTTGCATTGATGATTATTTGCGTTTCATATCTTAAATAGTGTTTCTAAATCTTCTTCGTTCGTCTTCTAATACCATCAACTCCTTCTCCTTGAGTTATAGCTCAGTTCTAAGCACCGCCACGTTGTTGGACTTAGCTCCACACTTGCTAGCGATTGAGTCGATGGATTTGTTAGTCTGTCTTGACTGTTTGGATGTATGTTTTTATTATGAAATTCTAAGCGTTTCTTCCAGATTACTATATCGGTTGGGCCTAGTCCTGAGCATCCTGAAGCTGCCTCCCTTCATTTCCATGAACTAATTCATGTCTCTGCTGGCCCTAGATTCGCTGAGTTAGGTGTTGACCTTAACGAACCCGGGTGGGCACTTGTCCTTGGAGTACTTGACGATATCGTTGCGACTCGTGGATACGCTGATCTCCAGTTAGCAGTTCTATGTGCTCATTCTGCTTTTGCTCTTCTCAATCGACGATGCATTATTGTTCTTGCGTGTGAATCTGCGTTGATTCTGGTACGGCAGGTAGAAATTGCCAGAAGTATCGAACTGCGAATCCTATGTGGCATGCGACAGGGATTTCTATGAAGGGGTCTCCACAAGGGTGCGTTTCTGCGAGCGCATCTCAAATTTCTAGTTATTCCTAAGATAGTTTATTAATATATATTATTGGAACGGATAGCCTATCGATTAGTATCATTTATTTTATTATCCATTCAGATAAGCCATATCTAATATAGTACAGTTTGAGTAATGTCAGTTCAGTGTTCAGATTGCCGATACAATTTAATATATTTAGTTGAATTTCGATCAACTGATGGACTGATCTTTAACCAAAATATTTAATATTGATAGATTTATATCATATACTATACATAAATAAGCAGAGAATGAACAAATTGATACTCTCCTTGTTACTGGTATGCAGTGGTGTGGCAATGTTTAGTCCGCTGTATAATATAAAAGTGCCTGAGTCTTCAACAATATTCGACTATTCACCGGACCACCGATTCCTCGCCACAGCAACCGACAGTGTTCTCACTATAGCCAATGGGCACACTGGGTCCGTCTTGCAGACACTGACTTTTGTATAACCTAGGAGCATCGCATCACTTGCTTTCAGTCGTGACAATATTATGCTGGCTGTTGGCATGAAGAACGGAGAAGTTGTTATCCACAAACATGTAGATGGCAGCTTTGTAGAAACAGGCAAAACTTATAAATCCGACAAAGTATCATCAGTTAAATCTATTTGCTTCACCTCTGATAGGGTTGGACTCGTATTGGGAGTACTGCAAGACCAAATTGTGTATTGGCACTTATAATCATAAGCAGCCTAAACTGTCAACTTTGGACAATAGTTTGTTCTCTCTGTCTCCTGCTCGCCAACCTAACCTGGGGAGTTTGTGGCTGGAGGCGGCATTAACACGAGGCCAAAAATATCATTTTATGCAAACAATGGAAATGGAACTACTTTGATCAAAGATCTCACTGTCACTTGGCAAGATGCCACACAGGCAGTAGCTTATTCCCAAAATGGCAAGAATGTCTATATCGGTAATGAAGACGGCTCAGTCTATATATGCGACTCTACTAACTATAATCTCAAGAATTTAAATATAGATTAAGTGAAAGGTCTTCCAATTAATAAGATTGTAGTTTCAGACAATTAACGAATTATTGGATTGTCTTCACTCGAGAAAGTATTCACAGTATAGTTGAACTAAGTATCGAATTATACTGCGCAATAGTATAAATCTAAGGCAGGATCTATCGCATTATCAGGTGAAGCAGGGTATGCCTTTATAATCGACGAGAACAAGTAGCCAACAGTGTTAAGCGAGTGTTCAGTTCAGCAATATTACGATGACAACACAGAACAGTGCATAAGTTGTACACCAGCGTGCCAGATATGTGAGAAGGCAGTCGATAACTGTTATGGTTGTTCTGCTAGGCACTTCCTATAGAACAATAACTGTTTAAAATGCTCATAGGGCTGTATGTAGTGCAGCAATTCTACAACGTGTCGAGCCTGTGATGCTCACTTTATCTTATTTAATAATGTCTGCATATGTGAAATTGGCTACTTCTTCAAAGACGGAGCCTGTGTGAGATGCCCAGTCGGGTGTGACATCTGCACTGATGACCATCACTGTCTCGAATGCAAGAGTGGTTTCGATATACAGGATGATGTCTGCGTCTGCCATAAAGGCACATTCTTGGATGGATAGACCTGTAAAAGTTGCATCAGAGGCTGTGACAACTGCAAAGATAGTGCATCATGTTTAACCTGTTCTAAGTAGTAGCACTATGTTTTAAAGGATAACTTGTGTGTTTGCGACAGAGACTACCACTATGTCGATGATGGGCAAAACTGTGTATGTGAGTCTGGATTCTACTATGATTAAAAAGCTGATTACTGTTTCTCATGCGCCCGAGGTTGTGACATTTGTGTTAGCTTCAACGAGTGCACCACCTGCAAATAAGGTCTCATCAATGTGAATGGAACCTGCCAATGCAAGTCTAAACAGGAATACTTGGATGCCGATGGGGTGTGTAAAAGTTGTAGCGAGGCCATCAAATACTGTGTATAATGCGAAAGTGCAAAACAGTGCACAGCTTGTCAAGCTGACATTCACCGAGTTCTCGTACAAGGATCATGCTTATGCGAAAAAGGATATTTTCCCAACCCTGAGGACATCTGTGAGGCATGTAGCATTGTCGGTTGCCTTGAATGCTAAGATCTCCAAAAATGTAAAACCTGCAATGCTGCATAATTTTGGTAGCTTGACATTGTCACTTCCCAGTGCAAATGCATGAAAAATTATTCCCGATTCGAGAACACTTGCATAAAGTGTGGTGTAGGCTGTAAAACATGCACCCCCGATCAATGTTTATAATGCTAAGCTGGTGGACACTGGATTCTAGATGGAGGGCAGTGCATATGTGAGCAGGCTTACTATGTTGATACTTCAGCATGTAAGAAATGCATGACTGGATGTTTGAAGTGTAGTCGAGGCGATTTTTGTGATACTTGTGATGTAAGCAAACACTTTGAAGCTAAAGCTGGCATCTGTACATGCTAGCAAACATATTACCTGAACTCAACTGAGTGCTTTTCTTGTTCAGTAGTGCCTCATTGTTTGTTGTGTGTAAACGCTCAAACATGCATCAAATGTGTTGAGACATTTACCCTAAAAACAACAACATCGCAATGTTACTGCCGCGATGGCACTTATATAGCGGACAACAAGTGCGTGGGGTGCCCACCAGGATGCAAGACATGCACGGCTGCCAACAAGTGCACCAGCTGCCAGGATGGGTACGTGCTCAAGGATGGAGTCTGCGTATAGAAAAACCATAATGTTATATTACAAAAGGTATTAATCATTCTGGGAGTCATGACACTCGCCACCATCAGTATAATATCTCTTATATTTAGTATTCGGCTGTCTCAAGTGAATGCACTCTTGATTTCATTATAATGTACAGCGAGTATACGATTTATTTGCTACTCATCTATTTAAGATAACTTATTATTAAAGTCGAAAACACACATTATTTTGTTGTAGAATTTTCAAAAAATTAACTTTGAAGACAATTATTATTGCCTCTGTTATTGACGCTATAAATAAATTAAATGGGTAATTTAAGAGCGCCAATATTTATAATCTAAACGTTCAGTTAATCTCAGTGATGTCTAAGTCTACACACAATTGTAGGGTGCCCGAGTTCAATAGGAAGAGCTCTTCGCTTATTGCGCGTTATTTATCATCTAATATAGATCTGCTAAAGTAGATTGAGAAAAGTGGCGTGAAGTTTAATTGCACTCAGGGCCAAGTCATTGATGAGCTAGAGATTCTGCAATCTGCACTACAATAAGACTGCTAGTGTCGAAAACTGGTGCGCATTTTAGTGTAGGCTGCCAATTTTAGCAAATGGATACGCTTGCTTCTTTCTGAACATGAAAGCAAACTTACAAAATACTCTTGCTTTGTGCCTAAGCAATTCCAGGATATGAGGACAGAACTCACAGAACTCAGTATTTTATTTATTAAGATTAGTTTAATTGTTGCAAAGGATAGTGCTTACTAAATCTCACTAAAAGTATACATACGACTAAGATCAATATATTAACAAAGTGAAAGTTTAAAACACTAGCAAGACTAAAATAATAACAAAAAGATTGAGATCATTCAAGCATAAACTAATGAAACCGAATATAAGAACGAACTTTCATACGTCTAACTCTAATAGTAATATTATTAAATCAGTGAAAGTTGAGAGAAATACTCAAATTAAATTAGAACTTTGAAAACAAAATTTAGAAAGTCTCTTGCGTTTGATCAATTAAATACTTCACTTTATTTTAACATCCAGAGAAATATTAATATTGAGGGAAGTAAGTCTAAAAATTATCATGAACCCCGATATAATGGTTTGAAAACAAAAAGACAAATAAGAATCCACACTACTAAGCCTAGAGACATGGCTGCAATGAGCCGATTGTCTTCTCGGGTTCGAGTTCTTAATACTTGTGCGAGATTTCCTGAGAAGTTTATGCTTTTCAGAACTGATCCCATCTTTTCTCTCGCACCTTCCAGCCTGGTACCTTGGTTAAGGATAGACTAGAGCACTCCCCTAGCTAATTGTGTTGTCTCTTTGGCCTAAGTGTAGCTATTAATGAGTATTTCTTCTTAATCATTTTTCGATGTTTCCCCTTGATACTTGGTGAGTTCCCATCTTTATCTACCGGTGATAATTTCCTCGCCTCGTTGGGTTTCCCTCTTTACTTTTTCCCTAAGTTAGTTAAAATATTCCTTAAGGGACTCTATTCTGATTTTCTGATTGCTGAAGGCGACTCCTTCGGTGACCAGTTTCTCACCCCTGTACAACAGCAGGTCGAGTACACTCTGGTTGTCCTTGATTATCTTGTGCAATTGCTAAATCAGAGTAGTGAACTGGGATCGCAAAGATATCAGGTCGTGCTTTTTGTTCTGGGTGATCAACTGTTGCAGTTCCATAAAGCTCTTATCGTGATTATGACGCTATTGTGATATCTCGTTTATTTTTTATACTATTTCTTCCTTGCGTAAGTACATCACACGTTCGCTTATTATCGTATTGAATTTATGTGTAAACAAACGCGTAGATTTTATCATCTAACAAAAATAAACAAAAAGAATCAAACTCTTAGCAATATTTACAAGAAATGTTAATCTTTCCATTGAGGTTAAAAATTAACGACGCATTAATATACTTTAACTAGTGTTTTTGATACTGTTTTTATTGAATTGTAGATAGTTTGGGTATAAATTAGTACAAATATATAGTTTACATAATCTAACGGTCCATCAACGTAGAATCGTACAATGACTTCGCTTTAAGAGCCCTATGATCATTTACCCATTGAAAGCTCATTCTCATTCGAGTAGCTCACTGAAAAGGAGATAAACTGCATATGTCACGATCGATCATATCGCGCGCCTTGTAAATTGCACGAGCAGCAACTTTAGCAGATATAGGAACTGCGCAGAAAAATAGGTAAGAAGGATCAGCTCATTAAGTACTTGTAGCGCAAGTGCGGCAACCAGATAATCAAAGCCACCCGTAAATTGTATGATAAAATCAACAAGCTCGAAGCAGAGAATGCAAAACTGCAAAAGTACATCGATAACAACAAAACCCATATGAATGTGCTCACACGGTCCCTCGAGCATACATTTGGTGAGTGCGGAGAGACTGAGCTTTTACTGACTTCGATTCCCGTTCCAACTCAGACTTTATTGAACTCTCCCCGCAGCAGGAAAGCAATATAGCAACAGTACAGGAGTTAACTGTTAAAGCTTTCCACATAATAATTGAGTGATATTGTGATGACTCAGACTCACTCCCTCAAAAAAATGGAGATAATCAACTAGAAACACATCAATATGGGCTCTAATCGAAAAAGTGGGAACAAAACTAAAAAAGATCAGAAAACCGATGTGCTTAGTAACAATGGATTGAGGAAATTGTTCGGAAGGGATCGACAATATGACAATTAATAGAACTAAAACCAAACGAATGTTCCATCTTCAATTTGTAAAAGTAAAAGTAAAGGCAAAAACAGCGACTAAACGGGTATAAAATAGTTATTATGCAAGTCACCTATTTCATTATCATTAATAAAGAAATAGCCAGTAATATCGTTAGCAATAAAATCTAATGCCACAGATATGGTGACAAAATAGCAGCAAACTTAATTGTATAATCAACAATGTGTGTAATTGGAAGAGTGTGAGACACAGACAATTGAGACTGCAGAACAATACCAGCTCACCTAGAAGTAGCTATAAAAATTAAGAGCCAGCGTAGACACTCTGCAGAAAGACAACTAGGCATTAAGGGAGTAAGCTATCTACTTTGCAGAGAAGATCCAGGACTATTATCAAGAGTATGAGCAGAACGATGATAACAACTGGCACGACTGCGAAATTAATGCCGAACTAGATGTTCAAGCTCGTGTTGATTATAGCGATAGCGATATTGACAACAAATATCGATCTAATTCAAAGCATAAGAATACTCATCATAATTAAGAATTTGATAAGAATGCTCGATTAATAATATAAAGTTATGGGCAAATATTAGAGATATTCGGAATAAGTGAGGGTAACAATCGATACAGATGCGACTAATCATCAACGGCATCCTACTCAGAGCACGAGAAAGTACACCAGAAATTAGTACAATAAATATTTAATACAAAATTGCAGATCTCTCAACTTCTTAAATAGTACAGGTTTTTATAGAAGCAATTACATGGAGCTTGTTCTGCAACAAATCATCTTGAAACTTATATTAACGACACAGAGGAACGACTGAGACAGACAGAGCAACACTGCGGACAACTGACAGTCTTAGTTGCAGATCTGAACGACCAAATTACTGATCTCAGAGTGAAGCAGATGAACAGCAGAGTCAAAGATATTATGAGAATATAGGCATTAACCTAGATTTAAATAGGAGCAAGGCAAAGCACTTAAGACAGCGAAGTGGAGGATGCATCGAAGACAGCACTGTCGGATTTGGAAACTGTCCACAGCAACAGCTACAGCAACATTCACTTCCTGCCGTCCCAAAGTAACATATCATAAACCGGCGCTGTTGTGGACACGTGCGCTGATGTTGTAAATAATGATGTGGGTAATGTCACAGGTACGGTAGAATGTTGCAACTGATTTTCAATTATTATATACCTTTCCAAATTTGTGCTGTTTAAAGTATTTATTTATTCTAATAATTATATAATTGATGGACAGTAATGTTAATGAAAATACTGAATCAATTAGTCACACGATAACACTTCTGTTGCGGCGGTGATTATCGTTATCTCGATCGTTGTTGTCAATCCAACTATGATCTTTTAAAGTTAATTTGAATTATTCTCCCAACATAAAAGTTTGATTGTTCTTGTCTTTAGTGAATGCCCAAGCTTGCATCTGGCAGTATTTCAGTCGAGCCCTCTCTTCATTAAGCTCCCCCTTAAGTCTGCTTATCACTGTATTACTATCCTCAATCATAGCGCATTTTTGTTGAAGATCTTTCTTTACTTTAAAAAACTCTTCATGATTTTTCCTGAGTACAAAATTAAATTTGATTATTTCTGCTCTCTTGAAGCTATCAAAGTGCTGTTATAGTTGGTTGACGAGTCCTTTGTACCGATGCAGCTCCTCTTTGGCACTCTGTAAATCTTGCATGCATCGCCAGGCCTCCCCTTCCAGGTTTTGATAGTTGCTGATCTTGTGTTCGTAGTCACTATTCTTGCTGCTTATCTCCAATATACAATTCTGCTTATCATTTAATTGATTCTGCAGACCAGCAATCACACTTTGCTGTTGTTGCTTATCTGCATTTAATGTGGAGATTATGTTGAGCTGCTCTTGCTCCACTGCACTTCTTCGCTGCTGTTAAGTCAGCAAAGTGGCAATCTCTGCTTTGTCTTTAAGACTGCTTATTCGCTCTCGCTATAATTATGTACATTTTTGTGTATACTTGCAATATAATTCCTTAAAGTCCAGGCATTTTTACTCATACTTGCTGATCTTGTCCATGTTATGGGTCAGCTAAACTTCGCTTTCGGCCAGTTGTCGACTTAGTTTTTAAATAACGCATTCCTTTTAATAAATAATTGCCTTAAATTTCTATGATTCTTGAAACTGCAAAGTCCTAAAAGTGTCACTATAGAGTATAGCACAGTATTAAGAGGGAATGCCGTACTCTTAAAGTACTTTGTATGCTAAACTTTCTTTAATATACAGTTCACCCAGATTACCCACATTTTTGAAAAACTGTTATTTAAGCTCATGAAGCATTTTGTCCCTGAAGTTACGGTTTTTAGTGTGAACTTACTAGATTAAAAATTTCTTCTCCTGCTGTAAAATTCGATCAGCTTATATTAAATTAACTGATGAACTAATCTTGACTAACCCTTTATCACATTTGTGCACATCGTTCTCGAGCACGGCCATCTGTTGTTGTGTGATCATGGTTGATTTATCATACACTTCCACATACTACTTACTATGCTCATGCATGAACTATGCCAGCCTAATGGTTGAGTTGAATCTGCACTGCAGCTCTTAAAAATTTAAGTAGTTTGCTAGCATTACCCTCGTACCGATCACATGCTGCAGAGTCGAATGCACTAACTTGACGGACTGCATTTTATTACAGTGGCTAGTCAGTTCTTCCCATAGATCTGTAGTATTGCTACCAATTTTGCCTGATATTTCCAGTTTGTTATGCCCACTGGCTCCGACAACCAGCATAGCCCTGTATATTTCACTGAAACTGTGGGTGCTCATTACCACATAATTGGAACGCTCATGTGCTTAATCGGCTTGACGAGCCTGTCTCAAATATTTGGAACCGATGTCGAACAGACACACATTGGCTACAGTGAGAATGATACTGGCAAATAGATCGTGATATTTTTATGCTATTTTTGACTCATTACTGCCTAATACCAGGTACATCACTTTCTTATGGCCATGAATCTGTGAGTGGTGCGTTAAGGGCTCTGAAATGTAGACTCCATGCGCATTTTGAGACTGCTCTGGAGTAGACATTGATGATAAGGACAGCATGAGATAGTCCTTCAACTTGACCTCCACAACCCCGAACATATACACTGGATCCTTGCACTAGAGGGGCAGATCGTGCACTTGCAATGCCTGGGTGCTCGCATTGTACGTTAACAGTGGATGCAGTCTCATTGTTCTCGATTATAGCATGTCTGCAACTGATAGTTATTATTAATATTAAATATCAGTTAAGTAATCATTGAGTAATAATTATCATAAGAGTAAACTATTTAAGATTATAAAATAAACTATTTAAATTTATATTATCGAAGACTGTTGTCAGGGTCTTATTCATTAGAAGCAGAGAAATCACACATGAATATATTAAACTATTATTGATAGATAGGGTATGATAAATATGATAGTGCACTCACCTTGTCTCGGTGTTGCTGTTTTTCCTCACTCGCTGCTCAAATGCTGAGATTTGTTTCCATCTCTGCTCCATTAGTTCGAGCCTCTTAGCCGTGCCTCTTTACTTACACTTTGAATCGCCTTGTGACTATCTTTTGGAGTATGCTGAAACTTCTTGTATCTTTTTCTTCTAATTATGCTGAAATGCGTTAGTTATAAACTCATCTTCCTTTTCAGCCTGCTCTTTGTTTTACTTGCCTTCTATATTGGATCTCCCATTTGCCCTCCTTGGGTTCTTGTCTTTAGTCCGCTGGTATACCTTGTCCGCAGGATCTGACTCTGTTTTGAGACAGCATCGTGGTGGACTGAATTTCAGCTCACTTTAAATACTACAATCTTCATTATCTATCTTAGTTGATTTAATATCCTCTTTCGTACTGTCCTTCCTCTATGCGCTTGTGCTCGTATTAGCATTCATACTGGGCTTGCTGTTTTATATTGACTTTATAAAATACTCTGAAATGTTTATTCTTTTGCTCGTTTATGAGCTTTGATATTGGACCTTGCCTTCACTCGTTTCGGATAAATCCAGTCTTTCCAAGAAGTTGCTGACTTTGTCTTTAAAAATGGACTGCATATTTTTGATTTTACTTTGTAAATCTTCGATTTTGTTATCTTTCTCCAAAATCTTCCATTACAGCTGCTGAAATTTCTTGACAGTTACATCAAGTTTCCGGGCTATTTCGTTAAGCATTGAATCCTTTCTCTATATTTCTTTTTCGAGTTCAAGGACTTTGATGGAGTAGTGCTTACGAGTCTCTTCACTTTCTTGCTAAAGTGAGGTCAATATTACAGACAGTTTGTGTTGTATTTCGACATGGTCAATAAACTGTGTGCTCTATTACTGTTCGACGAGAGACATGAGTATTTGCTGCTTTCGATTTCTATTCTCAGTTAAATGTTAAAGTTATTATTAATATTAGTGCACAGACAGGGCAGTCTACCATGCACCAGAAATAACAAGAAATATCAGTAATTTATTGTGCACTATTAAAAATAGATTGCAAGCCTTATATGTGACAATATAATAGCAAATTGCGTATAATGTAATCACTATTCTCTCATTAGTAGATTATGCTTGACGCCTGTGAATTCCTGAATGATACTGGTGAGCACTGCCGGCTGATCCAAGTATACGTAATGACCACTGTTCAGTAACTAATAGTACGCAATTTGGGGTACTGATTTCCTGTAGCCCACCACTTTGCCATCTACAGTGTACTCCTAACATAAGTGTATTAATTACTGTTAAATTTAGTGGTTTGAATTTGGCACTGTCGACAAAGGACACAGTGTTTTACAGCCAGTTTCTGGTACCTTTGCGAAACACGATAAAATCGTCATCTGCAGTAATGAATATGTGCTTAACTGTTAGATAATCCTTGAAAAACTGCGATACGCCTGAGTCAATATTGCGAGCCAAGTCTTCGTAGAGCGTGTACTGCACCTGAGCAGCCTGAGTCTCAAACATAGGCGAAGTAGGGGCCATATACGCTGATGCCACCTTGGATTGACTGAAGTAATATTGCGCCATAGTAATGAAATCGCTGAGATTGGACTGCAACTGCACATTGTACAAATTGCGATTCTTTGTCCTCGATTCAATATAATTTAATGTTGTATCATAGCATGCATGTGATTAATTGAATTTACTACTGCGTTGGAAATTGTAACAGTTCACGAAAGTTGAATCAATCGTAATACGTTAGGAGTCGGTGAAGATTTTGAGTTCGACTCCACCGGTTCCGTAAAATTTGCCAATTCCATACAGGTCAAACCACCCTGAAATATGAACAATACCCTTTAGAGCATTAATATCGTCAATACCTGGAAGAACACGGAGGAATGTGCTTTCGCCAAGTATATAAATGCTGCTAGATTTTCCAATGTTGGCTTCAGTGTTGAAAGAGTTAATAGCTTTAGTGACTATCAATCCATAATCCTTACTAGTCTTGGGGATGGCATCAGTCGAAGATGCGAAAGAGAATCCAGAAGCCAAGAGGTCTAAGAACATTATGTTAGCGAACTTGGTTGCTGAGTTCGGGTTATCGGCAAGTCCTAACTCTTTGGTGAGAAGCTTGGGTCCTAGACCAGCAACATTAGCGTACTGTGCTGATCGACCAGGACTTCCGACTGCAACAAGGAGCACATTCTGCTTAAGATTATCGGCATTGGTCTCACCATTTTTACCGTAGAATGTGTAGAACAGTTTTTCATTACCTACTGCGATGGTGCCGGTGAACATAAGGTTGTAGCTGGTGATGCCAGAAATTGGATTGACTATTACATTCGAGTAGCAGCTGAAGACGAGCGTGGCGAGCAAAAATTGAGTTAAAATCATATCTAAATATTGTAATTGATGCTTTCCTACAATCATTATATACGGATATAAATTAGACATCGTGTTCTTGTAATATAAGCGAGTGCATTATGACCCCATAGAAACAGTTTCAGCAGAACATGGAGGAATTCTACAGATAAGTGAAGGGCAAATGGAACAGTTTGTACCCTAACTACTTTAATCTAAACAAGTCTATCTCTGAAGGTTCCTTTAATTATTAATATTCAGGCAGGAGAATCTCCAAAGAACTTGCAGTCGCTGACCCCACTATCGAATAGATCTCAATGGCATGCGGTCTGTGCAAAATCAAGAATATTATCGAACCACACAAATGCTACTCAAGGGATTTTCTATAAAGAGGCAGAATTAAAGTAGAGGTGTTTTCTAATGATGGCAAACCCATGCACGCTAATATGCCAACCAGTAATTAATTATTAATCCAGAGGGCAAGTTCATGAATGAAGTAGCACTCAAGCTTAAAGAAATACGGGCACAGAAGAAATGATTATCTTTATTTTATTTCACTTTCTAAATTTAGCGTAACACAGAGTCTCAACAAATGTCACTTCCCTGTATAAATTTTAATTTAAAACGAGAATAAATATGAAAATATCGTCAGTTTATATAAATATCTTATCTCTCAAAATCATAAAAATAAAATGATTTTCTGCTGATGTAGTAATAGGACAAACAAATTTAATTAATGGGTGCATAAATTGATGAATTTTTTACTGGTGGCTGCCTAAAGTATTGCTAAACAAATTATATAAATATAAATTACATTTTATGTTTAAAGAAATTAGAAATCTTCACGCTTGCTAGGCACCCACTAAGCATTTGACCCCTGAGTTCAGTAGCCAGGATAAAAAAGTGCAGAGAGCAGTGGCCGAGAATAGGAGGATCCATGCTCAAATCCTTGCTCTTGACCCTAATTTTTCATATAAGCTGTACTAGCCAATCAATCACGAAGGGATTGAAGAAATGTTCTTGAAACCCCTTATCGCACGTCAGATGGAGCAGTTGCAAGAAGAAAAGCAAATCCTTCTGACAAAAAAGTAAGTGTTAATTTTAATAATCAACGAATAGAAAAACAGAAAAGAGTAGGAGCTGAGCAAAAACACTACTCACTACTCGTTTCTGAGATCAGCTTGGACTCGAGTGCAGCTGCAGGCAGGGAACTCAAGCGAGAGGATCGACAACCTGAGCAAGATTGTTGGAATTATTAAGAATAATATTAAGCATGTCACTGAGCAGTAGCAAAATTCGATCAACAAGGAAATAGCAAACGAAAATAGCAAAAGTACATACATTGAAAGTGTCATGCATTAAAGACAAAGGCAACTCTATGAGAGATTAATGATGAGAAATTAGGAACTGGAAGCCAGATGTTTACAGCTCAGCAATACAATTGAATAAAAAAATAGAAAAATATAACTTCTTCAAAATGAGCTTTACCAAGCAGGAAACAGAATTAAAGATTCCATCGACACTCTACACATAACGAGTGAAAAGCTACTGAGTTTAAAAAAGGTCAAGAATTTGCTGGACAGTTAAATAAAACGACTTCAAGCTCAATCTAATGAAACGCCCTATCTATTGATCAACAGCAGCACATAGGAGTTCAAAATTAAGTTAGAAACAGGGATGATAGTTGAGCTTAAAACTTAAGAAACAGATAGAACATTGACATAGATCTTATAATTTATAAGATTCAAGCATTCATCAGTTTCAGCAGTCAAATTCAATATTTATTAGAGTTCAGAACTGTCATAGTTGCAGATTCCTTGCCTGAACTTGAACAAGACTCAATCAACAAATGAAACCGTGTTGACAGACCGCCATTTTTCAAAGGTGTCCAAATTTATCCCCATGAGAACCCAAAGATCCTGCCTGAACAAGAGTCAAAACTTGAGAAGAGTAGGCAACAGTGAGCTGTTGGGGGCTGAAAATGAGGAGCAGACTTTAGACAACAAGGATGCAAGCGGGGGTTCAGCAATTAAAAGATTTTGTAGGAAGGCAGAGTTTCCATTGACATCAGACCGGTTCAGGAAGTGCGAAACCTTAAATGATGAGAGCAGCGACTTGTTCAACATCGGACTTTGATATCAAATGAGTACTCTTATATCTATCGACTATTTTCCATATCTATCGACGTTTCTCTTAACAAAACCAGATAAGTGTGTTTTTTGTTACAATTAACAGTATTAAAAATTTCGCACTAAAGTAATCGTCCATTTAAATAATACTTTATATAAGGCTTGGTTACGTGCTTTATATATGGATTGTTTTAACTGCGTATATAAGATATAATAAATATATCACATAATGTCAGGCACCATGCTCGTGGCTGGAGTCTCGTTGATTACCTCGATTGGAACTGGTGTAGCTTATGCGGTAACATTGCTCACAAACTACACTGCATGGAAAGAGAAGCTACCTGAACGAGTCGGCAATCATCTGACCACAGCTCGCAACCTACTCTTTTGGGAAATCGGTTGCTTGGCCATTGGAGGCATCGCATACAAACTCATCCTCAACACCATGAAGAAGAGAGTCACATCCGAGACCGATGCCAGGAAGTCCTTATAGAAAGTCAGTGGAGCATCCAATTTCATGCTCATTGCGCTGCTTGGGTTCAAGGCACTCCTGGTGTGCACTCTGATTCAAAACAAGGACATCTTCTCCAACATGACCAACCAAGTGCAAGCAGTAGGACTTGAGGATCAGATGGAGCTGATGAAATGGACTGGATACATCTTCCCAATTTCTAACATCGTTTTCTCACTTGCGCTATGGTCCGGAATCACCTCGCTTGCTAACGCTGGTATCCTTTGATTGTGTTCAATAATCAAATTGCCTTCACATGAAACATAAGTGCTAATATTCAACATCATATTAATTTTGTAACACTAAATAAAGCTAAAATTTAATCATTTTCTTAAGAGAAAGAGCCCGTAGCGCACTCCTGATTAGAGGCGAGTCACCCCATGCACAATGTCATTCCCATGAATGGTGAGAGTAGACTTAGGTCTTGATATCTGCTGGATTTTGCCCTCTTTTGCGAATATGAGCCGACCTCCAACATACTCGCTGTCATCATTTAGTGCCAACTGTAGTGTCCGCGCTGAGACATCCAGATGAAAGTCGATCATTTTACCATGAGCTTGGCATCTACGTACAATTATTTAATCGTAATGACCAAATTGAATTTACAGTGTTCGAACAAGATCCTACTGTGTAAGCCTTACTAGTTCTTCCCTGCTCATCTTTATCTTTAAATCTTCCAGTTTTTGACTATTGTTAGGATTAAGGCTGAGGGTGCTAAATTATCGATTTGCGAACTAAATAATATTATTAATTTTATCATCATATCCAGCCAGTTGAGAAATGAAGAACTTTGAGTTCTCATTCCCATTCAAACTCTTAATTAAAGTAAGTACTTCTGTGTTATCTACATTGTCTGGATTAACTGAACTATTAAGGAAACTTCGGAAGGGACTGTCGAGATATTAAGCGAAAACTCCGATGCTGAGCCGCAGTACTAAATGTAAAGTGGCATCCTCTTTTATTTTGTAGTCCGAGAGCAGCCTATCATTTTAGAGTTGAACTCCCGCGAATATCATTCTTTGCTGGTCGACGGGAATACCTTCTTGGTCCTTGACTCTCTCCTTGAATTCGAGCACTGATTCTTTTGGTTTGAACTCCAGAGTGAGAGTCCTGCCTGTGAGCATTTTGACGAAGATAAACTTATTGCCTTCCATAGCAAGACCAATGATATGATATTATGTTAACTTGTATTTATAAAGATATATCACTTTTAATTTAATACATGACTTTTGAAATGCTAAACATATATTTGTTTCAAGGTATTTAATCTTCATACAGAATATAAATATATACAAATAATCAGTGACTTTTGAGAGGGGTTATGATAATTATCTGTTTAAGTAAGTGAAAGTGCCAATCAGGTTTATAGTGAGTCTTCCACTTCCTACATATTGCTGGAGGTAGGACACCAGCACAACAAGTAGTAAGCCCCGGCCAATAGGTAGAATATCGGTTTGCACATGTCGCTGGTGGCCCCTCTCGCACACAGTCGACAGCAGAAGCAGCAGCAGATGAAGCCGAACCCGATTATGAAGTTGAGTACTTCATTCACGTTGTAGTAGCAGTCCACAAAGTGCATGCCCATTCCGCTGCTGGCAATATAGAACTGGCTGTACACATAGGCGCCTGTGTCTGTCGAACATGCGTAGCTAGTGATGGAGTGATCAACAGTCACGATCACGCCTTCTTCTTGTTTCTCCACATTCTGTAAGCCCGTGATGTATGTGCGTGCGCCATCGCAGTAGGATTCGAAACCATGCGAGTTGGACCCCAGCAGAGCAAAACTAGACAGGAATTTGGCAGTCGAATAATATATAACACCTGACTCAGTACTCGATGAAATGAGGTAACTTAAATAATTAGTCTTCTGGTCTTACTCTTGGTAGTCCAATTGCACGCGGTTTGTGTACGAAGAAAGTGTTATGGGTATCTGTTGAAACTGCTAAGGATCTTTGGAAGTCACAGGGCTCTCGTAATACTGGAAAAATAGCTGTTGCGTATCTTTGTCCTGCACTACGACAGCCAGATTCCCGAACAAATCCATACTGGCAGCCAGTGTACTCTTCGCTACCCGTATAGTAACCTGTTTGAGTGTGGGTATTTCGTAGATGTCTATGAATCCCTCGTTGGGATAGGCCACAGCAACGTATCTGTCTCCCACAGAGATATCAGCAATTTGGGCGCCCTGCCTGCCCCAAATTGTATCGATGAAGTCAAGGGAGATGCTGAATGCCTTGACTACTTCCTCATAGATGCTGACCCGGCTGCTGGAGTCTAGCACAGCGAGGTAGGCATTGTCCATGCGACTGGCGTACTTGCTACAGCTTATCTTATGGGGTCCATTCTGACTGTAGGGCAAGTCGTATGTGTAGATGTGCTCATATGCCACCCAGTGGTTCATTTTGCTGTCGCTTGTTATGAATATCGCATTGCTGTTAACTTTGCAGTTCACGATGCCTCGAATAGGAACAGCCGACGTTGTGTACTGTACCTTCGTGTAGGAACATATCGCTGCGTGAAGCATCAATTGGATACTAAACAGTAAAATTAGTGCTGCAGTGGTAGGCAGCATAATATTTTATTATCCTTGTCTTACAATTAGTACCATATTGAGTAGATTAAAGAGTTATATACTAATTGCGTATATAATATTGTTAAGAAATAATAAGCTAACAGATGCGCCGGAGATTACTAGCATCACCTGAGTCCTGCACATAGGTCGCTAATCTGATCCAATAGCTAATACAGTAACATACCAATAAGTTGCACAACTAATCGGAGCAAGTGGGTACTTTGCACACTCATGCACAGTATAGCAATACAAAATTTATAGACTATGAGTCGGATAGCAGCAAGGATGACAAACAAAAACAAGACATGAGTAGTATCAGTAGCGATAATGAAAATAGTTCATGCATGGTCATCAACTAGCAGTAGTTCCTACAGTCCGACAAGTCCAACACCAAGACTGACAGGAGTGCACCATAGCAATAGCATGCAGAGCATCTATAATATACTATGCACAATGTTTCACATGCACTAAAAAAAGATTAGCATTATGACTTTAATGATACTGCTTCTTCATTATTGAAGATTCCAACAGAAAAACGCAGGCTCGACAAAATATCAGTCCACCTAAAGAAAAACAAAGGAATAGCCAAAATAAAAGAAGTACATTAGTTAGCGAAAAACAAAAATATTCAAAGTACGAGATAGACTACTGTTAAGTTGAATAGCGACAATTTAAAAGGAGGAAATGCGAGTCAGGCCAAATGTAAAAGTAACTCCAATATAACCAAGAACAGAAGAAAACTGCAAGTAAATAAAAAGCCAAAAAGCACTGGAAAGAAGAAGGATGACATGAGTAATCGAATTTTCAATGCTATAATTGATCATTTCATGTGATTTTACTATACTAAACAATTTAAAAGATTTTGTTACTTATATTGTACAGATTAAGGCACCAGATAACTGCAATAAAAGACACCATTTCATTAAATTATAGTAGAGTCATACATACAAAATCAAAGCAGGAAACTCTCATCGTCAACAAGTTAAACTGAGCGTGACAGTTTTCCACTTGCTTTTGAGTAGAGAGTGAGTGTTTTCCATATTCCGTCACCCAGCATTGCCCACACCTTTATACTGAAATCGAAGGCAGGTAACTGATTGTTGTAGTGCATATAACATCGCACCGATGAAAGCTTTTTGGCGTCCTGGCTGTAGTATATTGCAGGAGGTAGTGCCCTTTTATCGCTTACTTCAATCTTGAACATTGAATTTATCTCATTTTGAGTCCGCTTTAGCTCCGGCTTTACTAGCAACTAAATCACGATGCCCGAACTCAAGTACACAGGCGAAGATTTAGAAATTGATAATTTATACAAAGAGGGATCAGTTCCATTGACAGCAGCTGTAGGATTTAAAACTGCTGCTTGCGTTGGTGTTTGCGTTTGTGCTTCAATAGTCTTCTCTGCTGTAGTTTTAATTTAAGTATTTACTTCTGTGGTTGACGGATTCTCACGTAAATTTTAAATCTTTTTAACTGTAGTAAGTTCCTATCCATTATTTTTATTACTAGTCGTGCTGATTACAGTTGGATTACTTATTACTCCCAATGATTTATTTGGAGAACAAATACTCCTTTTATTTTCATCTTCCTTGCATGTGAATCCATCTTAAATAGCACATTTTTCACTGCAGCCATCTGCATTGTCGTAGTTGCCATCATCGCACTATTCAGTTCCTGCTTTGAGTCCATCTCCACAACGGCTGACGCAAGTGAAATCTTTGAAGAAGTATCCAGTTGAGCACACCAGGCAAAAAGAACCAGAAATGCATTACTTGCAGACTAATGGACAAATTCCACATTAATTAACTCCCTCCATTTTGTATCGGCCAGTTGGACATTACGCACACTCGAATCCGCCACCTGACTTATCCTTGCGGACTGAAAATTATTAACACTGACAGCCATTGACTCCGTGCACCTGGTAGAGCCCGCACGATTTACTAGCATCAAAGCAAGATGATGTCTGGTCGTCGTAGCTGAATCCGGGTAGACAAATGCACTTTTCTGTGTTCAGGTCCCAATAGGATGTGCTTTGATTGCAGCCCCCACAAAAACCAAAATCATCCAGAGAGTAGCCTTACTTGCATATACATCTGCCAGTGACTGGGTCCCGCACTGAGTTTAAATCTGTACACTCCACAATGGATTTGTACACTTACAATTTCTTGCACAGTCCGTCTGGTTGGCTCATGAATCCAGGTAGGCATTGACAACTTTTTTTACCCTCTTTGCTGATGACAATAGTTGAATCGGCAATGCACTTCCGACAAGAGTAATAAATGCCATCTTTATCGACAATTTCAAGTTCTTCATTGTTGCACTGCTTCCTATTGAGGCAGATGATCCCTTGGGGCCGCTGTGCCACGAAGGAATCGCTGCAGTTGATGCAGTTCATCATCATATCGGTGCCCAAAATCAAATAGTTGACATCGATTTTAGGCAGTGTACTTGTTGATTTGACCTCAAGGTACTCCAAGTTGCCCGCCTGTAATGAAATTTACACTGACATCGGGTCTGACTGCGAAGACACCTGCATGCCCGTGATGCCTATCATGCTGTATCGTATAGGGAATATAGTTAGCGCCTACTTCAATAGCAAACGGGTAGGACCTGAGGCAGAGACCGATGATGAGACAACACCAAAGTGAGACTTGGAGTTTTGCAATCTTGACGGAGCGTATAAAACATAACTGAATCGAATTAGTTTGATAAAAGTCTGAAGTCCACTTGCAACTGAAAACTCGAGCCAGTACTTTGGTGATTAGCCTATCATCTTGTGAGCTATTCCTTACACTTTTATATCCAGTACATCGCTAGTGAATGCCGAAAGACCTAAAATTGAACTCACGAACACTTTGGGATCGCTTAGCTGTCCTTGGTTAATCTTAGTGAGCAGAGGCTCGTCTCGTTCGCTGAAGATAACTCGCTTAGTCCCTTGACTGCTGATGTTCTCTGCATAAATTTGCATGTACCGAATAAAACATAGCCAGAAGCCATGTCCGAGACTTGAGCTTCAATTATCCAAAGACTCAATCTGAGCTGCCTCCATTTTGCAGAATTAGAGTTAAAAATTAGGATAAAGTTAACGGAGCCCAAATTGGTAAACATGGTGGCAATCTGGTATTCTACTCGTTTTAGACTTTTAACTTCAAGCCTGTCGAACGAGAGAGCCATTCGCGGTTGTTAGGCTCCAGCAACTGGGTAGCTGTAGCTATGTTTCAGATACGATTTCTCTAGTTGCAGAGTTATTGAATCTAATTCAAAATGTTATTACCTTGAAGTAGACCCTTAATCTAGGTCTTAGCATAGCACAGTGTACTCTACCCTCCAGTAAAGAAGCAAACAGCCACCAAGAACAGGGCCAATATTAAATTGTACATGATAGAATTTTAAAGAATTACGAGTCTACCATTTATAATCTAGAAATTAATATTCATATTTGTGCATTCGGCATTGAAATTTTAAGCCTGAAATATATAAACCTTGGTCTAAATGTTTAATGATGAATAGATT
>APMI01008561.1_pt1 | contig 22737 bp, 22 predicted proteins | sample 667938 | NCBI WGS metagenome assembly APMI01 (sample SAMN01084076, study PRJNA167559) | wastewater metagenome | biome: Wastewater | place: Denmark: Ejby Moelle, Odense | collected 2011-11-28
AATCACAAGATTTAAAGGGTTTTGTAATAATTTGCATTTCTGCTTGCGATCCGGACGGGACTTGTATTAACTTAATTTTTTCTTTGTTCATAATACTTTCGGAAAGTATTAAAATTAAGGTAACCTAAACTGACCCCTCCTATTTTTTATCAATTGGATACAAATCGTATGAGTGCAAATGTAGTAAAATTATTCAATTCTCCAAAGAACTTATTCATTTTTTGTATGGGCTAATCTTTTATAAGTTCCTGCACCTTTTCAACTTTGAAGCCTGCATATTGGCAGAATTCATCTATTGTAATAAACTGATGTTCCTCCTTTCCTAGTTTCTGTTTGATTCGTTGGAGAAGGTCGCGGGAAAAGCGTTCGCTTTTGCCGGTGATTATTACGATATCTTTCGGGTAGATGCAGAGTCTTTGGGGTGGCTTTTTCATACTCTATCCTTGCTTTTGGTTGGGAGTTGCTATACGGATTCTGCGGTGACTCTGCAAATGTAAAATTATTCATTTTGTTTCTGATATAGAAACTTTTTGCGGTTTCGGCAAAAAGTGCCGGTAACGGCACGGAAACTTGCTCCACATCTTTGTTTTGAGAAATTTTGTGGTGTGAATTCACCAAGGTGTGAGAGAATGAACCTTCCCCATCCCCAACCCTTCCCCGAAGGAGAAGGAAGAAAAAGGAAAATCATTTTAAAAATCAATTTTTAAAAATTTAAGAAAATGGCAAGACAAAGCAGTATCATCAAACTGAAAGGCACCATCGGCGGTGTGACTTTCTACAAGTCCAAAGACGGCTATTTGGCAAGAGAAAAGGGAGGCGTGGACGCATCGAGAATTAAAAACGATCCCGCCTTTCAAAGAACAAGAGAAAACGGCTCGGAATTTGGGCGCGCGGGAAATGCTGGAAAAATTCTGCGAAATTCAATCAGGGTTTTGTTGCTGAAGGCATCAGACTTCAGAATGGTAAGCAGACTGACGCAGGAAATGGTAAAGGTCATCCAGATGGATGAAACGAATCCGAGAGGCCAGAGAAACGTAATCGACGGCGAAGCCGAACTTTTGCAGGGCTTTGAATTCAACATCAACGGAAAATTGGGAACTACTCTTTTTGCTCCGTTTGCCGTTACACTGGACAGGGTTTCTGGTGATGCTAAGGCTGAAATTGAGGGGTTTGTTCCCGAAGTCTCTATTTCGGCTCCGGGAGGAACGACGCATTTCAAGATTCTTTCCGGAGCGATGGAGGTTGATTTTGAAAATCAGACCTTCAACGCGAAAGTCAGCGAAAGCGTAATCCATACTTGGGACGGAACGCAGGTTGCGCCTCTGACTCTGGAAAACAACCTTACTCCGAACTCTACGCATCCTTTGTTTTTTGTTCTCGGAGTGGAATTCTACCAAGAGGTCAACGGCGAAAAGTATCCGCTTAAAAACGGTGCCTACAACGCCCTGCAGATTGTGAAAGTGGTTGGTGTTTAATATTTGTAAAGGCGTTGAGGTGTTGAGTCGTTAAGTCGACTCGAAGCCTCAGCATTTTAAATGTTATGAAAATGGAATTAATACGCCAATACTTTCCCGACGGAACTAATGGGGAACTCTTTTTTAACGGCAAAAAAATCTGTAACACGATTGAACTGCCCTGGAAAGAAAACCAGAAAAGGGTTTCCTGTATTCCGGAAGGAATTTACAGAGTGAGGAAGAGGTTCAGCCCAAAATTCAAGTGGCATCTGGAAATTTTTAAGGTCAGAAACAGGGACTTCATCCTGTTTCATCCTGCCAATAACGCCCTGAAGGAATTGAACGGCTGTATTGCTCCGGTAAGCGAGATTACTGGTGAAGGAAATGGAATCCGTTCGCGGATTGCCTTTGAGAAATTGAAAGAAACCGTTTTTCCATATTTGGAGAAGGCTTTTGTGATTGAGTTAATAATAACGCAGAAAAATTCATTGTCCCAACTGTAAAGGGTGGAATTTTTCTTTAAAAACAGAGTGAATTTTATGAAAAAGGTTATAGAAAGAGTTCAGGCGCCGACACCGAAGTTTTTTAAGGTTATCCGAAATATCGGGCTGGTTCTGACGGGGGTGAGCGGTGTAGTTGCGACTGCTCCGGTTTCGCTTCCGGCAATTATAGTAAGCGTTGCAGGTTATTTAGCCGTTGCAGGCGGAATTGCGAGCGCGGTAAGCCAAACTGCAATTTATCGGGATGATTAATGGAAATCTTGTGGATAACTCGACCAAGGCGAGCACCGCTTTTGGGACTTTGATCACTATTTTTGTAAACATCCAGAAGGACGACCTCATCAAGACTATTATTTTGGCTGTAGTTGTCGGGGTTTCGAGTTTTTTGGCGACAATGTTTGTGAAGTTTTTGATTAAAGAGATAAAGAAGTTCCGTTTTTAGTTGTGGTGACTTTAGGAACGAAAAGGCCTCCCGATTTGGGAGGCTTTTGTTGTTATATACTGACATAATACTTTCTCACAAGTGAATCTCTTACCTGCTTGAGTAATTCTGATTGCTTTTGAATCTTCTGCTCCATTTCCCACGTGGACTTGATTTTATTGACCATTTCGGGCATCCTGCAGGACTTTTCAAAGGCTGGCTGGATGAAGTTGCGCATCAGCGTTTTAAGGTCGCAGAGGCGAAGCATTTCGATTACGCTTCCGCAAAGGTGCGGATGAAAGAAGCCGTGCTTCCAGAATGCGTAAAAGGTCCAATAGTAAATTTCAAGTTCCGACGTATCGCGGACATAGATAATGTGGCAGTTTGGGCAGGGTTCAAACATTGGTTTTCCTGCGTTTCTTCCTCTTGAAAGGATAAATAAAGCGTTTTCGGGCTTTTCTTTGTGGACTGAGTATGTCCGAACTTTGTGTGTAAGCATAACTTTGGATTTAAAAGTTTTATGCTTCGCAAATAATTTTTAAAAGAAAGCCAAGAAAAAAACCAAAAAAAAAGAAAAAAAGAAAGCCTCTTCAACTGTGGAAAAAAAATGCGACGCAATATTTTTTTGCAAAGAATATGGACGTTTTTTGCTTTTTACGGACTTATTTTTTGCAAAAAACCCCTTGCGGGCTTGATATTGTCGGCGCATTTTTTTCCCACATACCTTTGTTTTCTTTTTTTATTTTTTTGTTTTGAAACTATTCGGAATCTTGTAAGAATTCCTGGTGATTTTGTGAGGAAAATTTCAACTAATAACTGTTTTTCAGAGCGATGGAAAGGGTGGGAAAAGACAGCGGTATGACTTTGTGAATACTTGGAACAAAGACATACTGCTATGCGCGGTGACGGAACTGAAAACACGGCTCGTCCGTGTTTTGAGTGGAGGAACTTGGGAAAGCGTTGGCAAACTGGGGAGACAGACTCGCAGAAAAATGGTGCCTTACTGGATTTTCAACTAAGATGAATAGTGAATGAATATCTAATAGTAATAGGCGGTAGCAAAGACAGCGGTATGGAGCACTGAAAGAAAATGCTTTGCTGGGGAATTTTCGGCACGCGCCACAAACACACTAAAAATATTTGCCTATGAAACCGAAGTGTTTTTGGTGTGTGCCGAAAATATGGGGATGGAAAAAGCAATTTTCTTCAGTGTGGAGTACTGCTGTGCGCGGTGACGGAAGTGAATAAACTGCCACTAAACATTTCCGCTGAAAAAAAGCAGTTTATTGACTGGAGGAACTGGATAAATCCCGAAATAGTCTGCACCATTTTTCTGCATCCTTGACAGGGTGGTTTGGGGTTTTGTTGGCTGTGATTTGGAAAACTGAAAGTTCAATTAACAATGCACTGGCGCTTGGAAGGCGTTGGAGCAAAAGTGCTGTGCACGTTGCACGGAAAGCATTTTACATAATCCCAAATTATAGGCACTTGGCTTTGGATTGTGAGGTAACGCAGTGGACGAACCCCCCGTTACGTTGGAAAGTGCGTATAATTTTGATTATGTAACTTGCTGTGGCAGAGCGGGGTTTCAAGATGGAATATAATTTTTAAAGAATATGTCAAATCAATTTATGCGATATAATCTCTTGACTTCACTAAAGACATTTACAACCTCATCGTAATAATCGCCCAATAATTTAAATTCTGATTTTATTGTCATTTCATAAATTGAAATTATCCTAATTGGCATTTGATTAAAACTACTTGCAATAACATCAAAAGCATACCTATTTTTGTTTTCAATAGTAATTGAATTAAATAAATAAATTTCTTTCAAAAACTTACTACAAGTATAAATTATGTTAGGATTTGAATGTAAAGAAAATTGCAAATTATCAATGGCTTTTAAATAGTAATTTTCTTTACCTGCAAGAAAATCAACAAATTCATTTTTCAAAACCCCAAAACTAATTTCAATTCCAACATAATTCCATTTCAAAAGTTGTCTATAAAATATTTCATCACACTTTTCTACATGGTAAGTTTTAAGGTATTTCTCTGGATTTAAAATATTATTATTAACATTTATTTTAAGGTTATTAATAAATATAAATGAATCGCTACTAATTAATCTAAAGTTTTGCCTTGATGACATATACATTAAATCGACAAGCATTTTAGTAAAATCGCTATCAAAATTCTTTTCGTTTTCTTTTAATTTGGGAAATAACTCAAGTTTTTCCATTACATTATCAACAACACAATTATTTTTAATCCATTGCAATACCTTTTCCAAATACTCGATTCTTATTTCATTTATGTTTTCTGGATAAATAAATTTTTCGACCTTATCCAAAGTTATGTTTACAGAAAGTGTTGAAAGAGGAGAAACCTTTAACTCTTGAATTTTTTGCTCAAGTGCTGATTTTACTTGAAAAGAGATTTTGAATTTATGTTTAAATTTAAAACCAAAATCTGTTTCTAAATCGTAAAAAAATAATAAAGTGCTGAAATCTAATCCATAATCCTCCACTATATCGTTATTAGTTAAAGCACTTGGAATGGTAGTATATTTAGACTCTGAATTTAATGTAAGACGATTATATGCTTCAATAAAATCTTCATTGAAAACCGCTTTTGTTATTTCAATGAAGCCTTTAGCACAATTATAATATTCATTGAGACTTTCATTTATATACCTCTGATGTTCTGTTCCTTGCGCCCCTAAATGATTTTTTAAAAATTCTTCTAAATCCTCAACTTTTGTGGGAAAATTCATTGATTCAAAACCGAGTTCATTTATTGGGTTGTGAGCCTCTTCTGTAATTTCTCGAAATAAACTCATTGCATCATTGTAAATTTCTAAAATTTGGATTTTATTATTAACTCCTGAAAATCTTGATATTTCAATAAAGCTATCACCAACTTTTTTTCCTATAAATTTCCCTTGTAACCCCTCATTTGTTGTAATTTTTACTTTGTCTGTAACATTATCAACGGAATAGACAACCCAATTCCCAATTTTTGCTTCATCAAACTTTTCAAGGAATTCAGTAAATATTGTAGAGTTTGTAAAATATGCTCTTCGTGCATTTTTATTACTTTTATTTTGTGCTAAATTATATAAAATAGAAAATGCTTTTTGTTTGTTCGCTTCATTTCTTAATAGAAGTATTGCAACATTAACTCCTAAAATTTCATTTTCGTAAGAGGTTTTTAAGGTCTCCGAAAACAATTCTATTTTTTCAATATCTCTTTTCTTATCAATTGCTGATAAAAGAAAATATTGATACTGCTCATTTTCGGGAAAATATTTGCAAAGTAAAACATCAATAATTTCAAGGTTGTCTAAATCATTAATATCCAGAAAAAGGTTATGTTCAACTATAAGAAATGATTCATCAACATAATCACAATTTTCTCTCCAAAATTTCAATAATTGAAGTAATTCTTTATATTTTCTACCTTCATCATCTCGATCATATAATTGCATTATTAAAAAGTGGATATAAAGGCGAAGTTCTTCTGAAATTTTTTCTTTATCTACAAATGTCTCCAAGCAACTTATTGCCTCCCTTCTTAATCCCAAACCCTCATAATTTCTTGCAATGAGGGTTTTGCAACCTATTAAACTGAAATTATCTATTTTGATTTCTCTTAATTGCTTTTTAACATCTTCTCCTTTATCATCTAAAAAATTAATTTTCAATGTAACCTTTACAAGTTCTTTAAGTTCGGGGAAATCATATAACTTTTTCTGCAATTCATCATATTCTCTTTTGAATAAATCAAGGTCCGCATATTTTTTTTGAACATTAAAAAAAGTATAAAAAAAATTCAAAACAGTTCTTTCATCTATAATATCTTTCAAATTCAAATATTGCAAAAACATTTCTTCAACATCATCATATCTTTCTAAAGTATCTAAAACAACTGCTTTAAAAATATAATATTCGGGTGTTATTTCTCCCCCCTTATCTTTATACTCATTCAGAATCTTTATTGCTTCAGTAAATTTTTTGTTATGATTGAGAACTTGGCAAACGCATACCGTGAAAGTCCAATGAATTTCTTTTAAATTATTATAGTTATCAATTAATTTTAAGTAATCATTTTCTTCATTTTTTATTAAATATCTTAAGTAATGATAATAAAATCTATAAGGCGTTATCGAATCAGAGAGTTCCGTTTTATCTAACGTTAAAACATAATTTTCAAGTAATTGCAGAGCATAATTAAGGCCTGTGTTGTTTTCTACTATTAATTTATCTCCAGAGATATATCTTAAAGGAAATTCGGAGAAAAATTTGTTTACGAGTAAATCAATATTAATAATCCATTTTAATTTATTAGCAAAAGTTAATTCTTTGTACTCATTTATATCAAATTTATATTCAATACTATATTGTTTTAAATCTTCGAATGAATTAAAACCTTCTTTTCTAACAATCCTGAAGATTAAAGAAGCAATAAAATCTGAATTCTGAATTAATTTTTTTGGAAGTGCTTTAATTGTTTCAGATAAATTATCTGATAAAACCCACTTCACAAACCATCCTGAAACATTAAACTCATCATCCTTTAATATTTCGTCTGCTAATAAGCCTGACTTTTCATTCTCTTGTAGATTTAAATATTCTATACACGCCCTATCTCTAAAAACGTTATCTGTTTTATTTAATTTGTATGCCTTTATAAAATCACTTGCCGCATCCTCTTTGGTATAAGTATCAACTTCAGCTTTACATAATCCTTTCAGATATAATATTTTACCCTTTATTAATTCTTTTTGAGGAATTTCTATATCCTTTATCCTATCCTCTAAATCATTCAATAATTTCAATGCCGTTTGAGGTTTGAATGTATTGATGAGGTTTGTAATATTTGTTAGTTGGTCTTTATATTCTTGCAGTAGAATTCCCAACCCATCAATAAAATTTACAATGTTCCCATCACCAACAATGGAATTTCCTCCTGCATTTATTGGAGCACTTACAATATTTTTACTCATAGAATCTAATTGACATTATTCCCATCCCCAACAACTGAATTACCACTTACGTTTATATTTCCAATTACAACATTTTTACTATTTGATGTTATGTTCTGAATATTAGGGATTTTTTCAATCAACTCTTCAAAGTATTTTAGATTATTTTCATTGTCTTCGATACTATTTTCAATAATACTTTTTACAATTTCTTGCTTATTTGTGTTATTGGGTTCTTCTTGAAGTTCTTTCAGTACTTTTTTAGGTTCTCCATCTTTAAAGAAAAGTCCTTTTATCCAATTAATAGCACCTTCTGAGATTTTTTCACCTCCAGTTTCAAAAGCCTTTTCAAGTCCCTTTTCTCCTAATTTAAGTAACAATGTAGTTACAATAGCAGTAGTTATTATCATAATTTTTATTTAATTAAGTTGAATTAAAATCTTACTTCATAAGGTTGAAATAATCATTTGTTTTATTAGAAATAATCTTATAAGTGAAAAAAAAATCTTTTAACAATGCAATAAGACTGATTACTATCTTCAAAATTTGAAACTTCTGAATTATTTCAGATAATAATCTCGTATTTATCATTAAAAAATTTATCTAAGTCAACCTCATTATTTTCTGAAAGTATGAATCTTTTTTCTTCTTCATTCAACTCACAAATTCCAAAATTCTTAATGTAATTTCCGTTTAGAGAATAATAACCCGCAGAATATGGTTTGCTCGTATTTTCAATATAAAACCAAAAAACTTTTGACCGCAATAGCTTTTGAATAATTATCATTTCATCCTCTTCATGGCCAACAATTGCCTGACCATTATAAAACATTAGATTTTCATCAAAACTAGTGTGAAAATTTGGAGCTTTATCAGAATATTTTGGGAAAAATAATTTATTTGAAACTTTTTCTAATGACTGAGTTCTACCGAATGAAAACCAAGGTTCATAATTCCCATTACCTTTATCTCTTGTTGCTAAAGTTTCTTTTTTATGAGTGAAATAATCGTATGCTTTTGGAAACACCTCTTTGATGTAATCTTCGGAAAATGCCTTAGGCTTGATATTGTCATCATAAGGAAAAATGACTTTCTCTTTAACACTCTCAAAGTCTATGTTCCTACTTAATTTATTTGAATTTAAAACATCCCTGCAAATACCTTTTTCAATTTCGAATAACTGGCCATTCTGAAGATGATAAAAATTTTCATCTTCACCTACAGGACGAAAAATGTAAATATCATTTTTTAGGGTCGCAATACCGTGTCTTGTTTTATATTTTTCTCCGAATGGTTCTCCGACTGATTCTATTCTAGAAATTATATCGTTGTGATGTAAATTCCAACCTTTTTTAGAATCAAGAATCGTATAATTTAATTGAGTAAAATCATTATCCTCTGAAGGAAATTCTTTTTTCTCTGATTTATAATACTCAATAAATTCTTGTTCTGTTTTTTCAATAAAACAAATACAAGTATATGTGCTTTTGGATTTAAAAATTTGATTAATCCCAAAATCTATAATTTTAATTTTTGCTTGATGATTATTGAAATATTGTCTTAATGCACGACCATTTAAACTTTTGAAAAACGAATTCATTGTTATATAGCCAAGTATTCCGTTTACATTTAAAGCCTCAAAACCAATTTGGAAAAAAGGAATATACAAATCGGGATTGCCTGTATCACAAACTTCCCATTTTTGTAAATTTTCTCTTACTGACTTTTCAAGGTTTCTTACACGGACATACGGCGGATTTCCAACTATAATCTGAAATCCTTGAAAATCCTCAATTTTTTCTTCCCAATTAAATATCAATGCATCGCCAGTGTGTAAGTTGAAATTAAAAGTTTCGATATCTTCACCTTCGGTAACAGCATATAGCGAAAGTAATAACTTGCTTCTAGTAATTGAATATTCCTGAATGTCAAGACCAAAAATGTTTTCATTAAAAATATCAAAGAATGACTTCTGTGTTTGTTCACGGAGTTTCTTAACAGCAGACAATAGAAAGCCACTGCAACCACAAGAAATATCTGCTATTTTTGCATCATATAAGTTATTGCACGTTCTAAAAGTTTCCGAAACAATGTATTCTCGAATTTCTTTTGGCGTATAAATCGCTCCTGTAACGATTCTGTCTTCGGGAGATATGACAAATTCAAAGAGTTCAATTAATCTTTCAATATCAAAAACTTCTATTTCTTCAGTAATAATTTCTATGAATTTCATTAAACTATTCCATTCCTGAATTTGATTTTCAACAATCGAATATTTTAATAAAAAACGATTCTCTAAAATGGTTAATTGATTAATTTCTAAAAAAGCAGATACAATAAGCCTATCAACTTCTAATGGTTGAGCTGAATAAGTTTTTAAATATCTGAATATGTTCTTCATATAAAAATGGGACAAATATCATTAATGGGAGACCAGATTATATTAGCTTGTGCAAATGGCTTCCAGTTATTGGCTAAAGTATGGAAATATGGTTTCCAAATAGCAGCTTGATAGCTTTGTTGCAACTTAACAAATTCTCTCTCTTCTTTCAGAATATCAAATGCAACCGGATAAAAGTTAGAAGTAAGAAAACCAATTCCTAAAATAAAATCAACGGGTTTATGCATAATTCTAGGTGTATCAATACAAAATAAATCGCCTAGATTAGGTTTATTTGATTCTGTCGGATTAAAATTATATTGCAAATGGTAAACTGGATGCGGTTCTTTAGTATCCGTACCGCCAATATGCTTATCTATATGAAATCCAAAATGATAAGTCTTATCACCAACTCCTTTTATCATGACATTATATGCTAATTCAATAAAAGGATCATTAAATGTATTCCAATCATCAATTTTAGCACGCAGTTTCATATTCAAAATAACTTCACCTTTGGTTATATCTTGAGGATTTACATGACTTAAAGTATCTAAGGGCATTCTAAAATCCTCAACATCATACCCCCAAATATCTTCCTTTGTTGAACCATCTTTCAATTTTGGAATAAAGTTTTTATTCTGAAGTTGAGAGATTGCAGTCTCTAATACCGAAGTTGTCATATCTCCACCAACTTTTCTTAATAATAATTGGCTCAATTGTCTCAAATCTTTCGCTCTCTCATTTCTGAAGCTCATATTCTTAGTACTTACAGCCATCTTTTATAAGTTCCTTTTTCGTTCTTCAATTCTCTCTTGTTCAGAATAATGAGGTTCAATGCCTTCAACACCGATTCTTTCTAATTCAGCATATAGAGATATGTATTTAGGTTCTTGCCAAGATTTTAATTCGTGCGATAATTTCACTTTAAATCCTTCTAATGGATCTAAAGGAAGCTTAGTGGCTTCACAAATAGTCCAAAATTCACTACTTGTATTGTATTGTAAAGGCTCTGATGCTATTATACCATTTATCCCAAAAGTTTCTTTTAAAATAGTGACTCTCTCTTCAGCTTTTAAAAACGAAAAATTTTTACCTGAAATCTCCTTTAGTTTTACATTCAATTTATCTGCCCACCATCTATTCCAACCATCTGAAAACAAACCTTTGTATTTGCAATCTGCAAATTGTGACAATAGTTCTGTCCAATTATCTCCACTTGCTTCAATATTTACGCCTAGTCTCGCTGCTAAAACAGTTTCTTTAATTAAAGGGTTAGTACAGTGGAAAAGAGTTTTTACAGTGAAATGTGCAAAATCATATGGTACAATTACATCTTGATTGTAAAAACGTTCAAATATCCTCTGATCTAAATTTTTCAAATCTTCCCTTTGAAATATTTGATTAAGAGAATTTGCATCAAAAGGTAATGTTATATAGCCCTCAGCTAACGCTTTTAGTTTTTTTGAAAATCTTTCATAATCTGGATTTTCTGATTTTCTAAAAGTATAATCAAATAAATCATGGCTTGTTTTATCCGATTTATATGTTTCTTTTATTTTTGGTAAAGTGGAACAAAGTACAATTGGAAAAGAATTTATTTCTTTCCTTGCACATATTGCTCTTAATTCTGCACTTATTGAAATAGCACTATACTCCAACTGATTTGGACCTTCTCCATCTAATCTTAAATCAATTAATAATCCATCATAATTTTCATCTACTATTTTACTTTTTATCAGTCCCTCCAATTCTGAGAAATTCATCCCTTTATTTATTGAAAGCTGTTTAACTTTAACCAATCCAGTATCATTAAAACCATTAATTAATGACGTAACTGATTCATCATTTTCATCATCAACGTATATATATTTAGGTATTGACATAATTTATTTTTTAGGTATCTCTATTCTTATTGTTGTGCTGTAACCTTCCAAAGGGGTTGAAACATATATTTCTCCGTTATAGAACTCGATTATATCTTTTACTATTTTCAATCCTAAACCAGTCCCCGTCAGAGCCGTTGCGTCGTCAGAAGTATGGTTAGAGGCAGTTGATGTAGTATAAAATGCATTAAAAATGTTTTCTTCGTTTTCTTTGCTAATTCCATCACCATTATCTGAAAACTCTAAAAATACAATCTTATCATCCTTACCACATCTTATAAAAATCTTACCATCAGATTTTGCTCTTTTAATTGCCTTTTTTGAATTAGTATATAAGTTAAACAATATGGAAGCCCATTCTGAAGGATGCATTGGAACAGTAAATAAATCGTATCCTTCATATTTGGTTGGAAGCATTTCTATTGATGCTCTTTTCAAATCATTTGAAATAACTGTTTCAAAATTTCTAACAACATCCCGTAGTTCTATGGATTCTAATTCTCTATGTACATTTCTAGAAATTGTTTTATCAAAATACGAAGTATAGGCACTAAATGATTTTACATTCGTTTCTAACAACTCTGTTCTTAAATAAATATCTTTATAATCTTTCACTGCATTTTTTAGAAAACGAATATCTGCATCAAAGCCCGGTAAAAAACGTTGGATTTCATGAACAAACTCTCCGATTACTAATCCCAAACCTGCAAGAATTCGAAGCATATTAATTTCATCAATCAATTCTTGATTTTTTACTTTTTCTTCTTCCCTTGCTTGCTTTAAATCAGAAATTAACTGACTAGCTTGTTCATTCGTTTTTTTAGCTAATGTTTGTTGTAGAATACTATCTGTATTTGATAATGTATCTTTAAATAGTTCTTCTATTTGCTCAATAGCATTATCAACTTTTTCAGAAGGATCATTACTTTCTTTCTTGTAACCCTTTTGTGAAGCAGTAACTTTTCTGCCTCTTAGAGCTTGAACTTTCATTACAGCACTTGTTAAGGATCTATAGACAAAGTTTATTAATTCTTGTAAATTTTCATTTTCTATTAAACCTTCCCGACTTGAAGTTTCTTCAAAAATGTTAACAACATCATCCAGCTCTACAAAACCAAAAAAATTCTGGTTAGGATGTTGTGCTAAAATTAAATTTCTGTTATTAGATTTATCTAACCCTAACCAATCATCTCCTTGTTCTCCATATGGTAAAACACGAAATCCATTGCGATATAACTTTATACCTCCTTTTTCACGGCCTAATTCCCTGATAAATGTTAAGGTACCTGGAGCAAAAAGACTTGGCTCATACACAAAATAATATGCTTTGAAATGTACACCCTTAATTAAATTAAATGGTGTGGTTGTATCATCTTTATCTTTCTCACTATTTCCTATCGGATATACTTCTTCAGGAAAATTTAATTTTTCACTCTTTAATGACCAACAACCTTGACCATCATCTAAAACATAACCTTCAATTTCTGCTAAAGCATGTTGGAAAATTTCCTTTTCTTCATCGACAATTGCAACTAAACCGCCATTATCGCTTCTATAATAATTACTCTTAAATCCTTCATCAATTGAATGTTCTTTTTCTTCTTCTTTCTTTTTAGAAAGCGGAAATGGTTGTAATAATTCAGATGTATACCGATAAACACGTTTGATCATAGCATCGGACCAACCTTCTCTAAGCCCCTCAATTATTAATATTGTACCGTTCTCTTTAGTTTTAGAAACAAATTCAATTGAATTGGAAACGGCCGTTAAATCTTTATCGGTTACAAAATCATCCCAATTAATAGTCACTTTTAATGCCACTTGAGAATTTATCGTCTGGGTAATAATTGTTAGTTTTTTCCCTAAACGTTGCGTAGCAAATCTGCCGATACCTTTTCTGCCCGCTTTTTGACGCTTATATTTATTAGAAACCGGATTGTGAATTTTATCTGATGATGACAGTCTCATAAAACCATTTACCAATTGATCTCTATCCATTCCATGACCATTATCTTCTATTATTAAAACACCACCTTTATTCCATGCATTTTCAAAAATTAAATCAACCACAGTAGCATCTGCATCATAAGCATTTTTTATGAGTTCTGACACTGCAGTTTCTTGTTTAGCGACAAGTTCTTTTCCTAATCTATTTATAATACCTGCATCAACGGAAAACCTAATAGCAGATGCATCTAAACTCGCTATTTCATTAGATAAGGAAATAATAAGATTATTATCGGAATTTTCTTTAAGAATCTCTTCTGACAGCCTTTTTTTCAGTTCCAATAATTTGCTTTCACTATCCATAATCATTGTTCAACATTATTGATTAAATCCGAGGGACTTACTTTTAAGATATTTGCAATCTCTACCAAAGTTTTTAGACTAGGTTGTACGTCATTGGTACACCATCTTGATATTGTCGCTTCATTTTTACCCAATTGTTCTGCCAACCATTTGCTACTTACATTCTTCTCTGCAAGTATCACCTTTAGCCTATTAATTGCTTTTTTGCTCATAAAATTTGCATATTGTGTAAAGATATTGATTTTTTTGTCATTTCCTCTTATCTGTTGATAACTCATCATACCCAAAAAGGTTAAACATTTCACGCATTCTGGAACGCAGGCGGTTTCCGTAAATGGATTCGATTTCTCCGGCGGTGAGATTGGTCGTGAGGTGGGTTATGATCCCTTTTTCTTTGTAAAGGTCGTAGCGCGTGAGCAGGATTTCCGCCATTACATTGCAGTCATTGCCGAAATATTTGGAGTTGGTTTCGGTTCCGAGGTCGTCGAAACAATAGTTTTTTGGAATACGGTTGTCATTGTTGAGGTTTCCGCGGGAATAGTTTTCTAATATTTCGTAGCCATTCTGCATAAATTCTGAAACGATTTGGCGAGTAGAAGCCATCATAAAGTTTTTTCTTCCGGAAGGCAATTTCCTCATCAATTTGAAAAGTGTGGTTTTTCCACAGCCGATTGGTCCAGTCAGAAGTATTCCTTTGTTGAGCTCTATGTTCATTTCTTTTGCAACCAATTCATCTTCTAAAAACCAAGCCAAGATTCCAAAAATGATTCCTTTTTCGTTTTCCGAGATTACAAAGTTTTTCCCGAGGTGTTTTCTGCCTGCTTTACGGAGCCAGGTTACTACTTCGCGGTAGTCGTAGGACATTTCTATTTCGTGGTTGGGAAGTTGCATTGTTGTGGTGATCTGGTTTGTTGTTGGAAGATGGAAGCAGGATGTTTTAACCACCCCGTCATTAACAAGTTAATGACACCCCTCCAACGGAGGGGAATTTAGAGTTTGTCTTGGTAGGATTTGTTGGTAGTTGCATTGAGGTGACTTGGTTTTGATTGTTGATTCTTCGACAAGCTCAGAGTGACATTGTTTTGTGAATTGAATTTTTTGGAATTTAAAAGCCAATTTCTGGCGCCGGCTTGCCAATTTTTCATTTTGGATTTTCCGCCGACAAGCCAACCGTTGCTTTCGTAGTGGTTGTAGAATTTTTCGGCTTCTAATTTTGTGGAGTCTTTCTCTTCAAAATAAATCTGGACTTCAGAGAATTCGGGAGGAATTTTTGAACATGGTTTTGTATAATGAGATTCTTCACTTCGCCTTGCTCCGTTCAGAATGACAGACTGAGATTGCTTCGCTTCGCTCGCAATGACGGTCTCGTTTTTCTTTTCGCGCAACTTTTCTTTTTCAGACTCTTCAGATTCAAAATTTAATTTATCAATATTTTTTTGCGTGCTTACACTATGTTTATTGTTTAATATGTTTGTATTGTTTATAGAAGGTATCAATGCTTGTCTAATACTTGTTTCGTTTTTGATATGGTGGATGTTCACTGCTTGTTCATTAGCAGTCTGTTTTTTGATACGCTCGTAATTCAAATTTTGAACCTCTGAATTTTCGAAATTATGGAGATTGACCAAACTACCTTTATACGGATTGAATGATGGTAAATATTCGATATAACCAAAATCCTGCAGTTGTTTTATGCATTTGTGATAGGTTCCTAAAGCCGATATTTTGCTTAACCTCATCATTTCGTTTCGGGAAATACTTATTGGATTTTGAAAATGGTTGAGGTTCCAGAACTGGAATAGAGCCAAATACAGACTGATATGTGTTGGATTGAGACGGTCGTCCTGTTGGATACGGTCGTAGAAGCCTGTTAAATGTCGGATGTAATTCATAACATCACTATTTTTGATTTAACATTTTCTCAATGTCTTTGTAGTTATAATACAATGTTCCACCAATTCTGGAATAGGTAAGCGTACCGTTAATGCGAAGATTTTGTAATGTTCCTGAAGAAATTTTGAGAAGCTCTTTTACTTCTGCAGAGCGAATCCACAATTTTTGTTCTGTGGTTCTGATGTGAAACAGGTTTTTGATGTCTTCCAACAATTCTGTTTTGAATTCCTGAAGATCTTCTTTGGTTAAAACTTCGAGTGCCATAAATTTGATTTTAATATTATGGCTCAAAATTGTAAGTTTTGAATTGTTTTATTTCACAACGGGGATTGCGTTGGGATTCATTTTTCTAAAAAAATGAGATTCCTCGTTTCTCTCGGATGACAAAAGTTTGTTTATATCAAGCGTAATGACTTTTAATAAATGGATTCGTCGGTATCGTCCATTCTTTTGAGAAGTTTTTCGCGAAGTGTGGAAATAAATTTTGTTCTGTCTTCTTTTCTTACTCTAATTTCAAGAAAGGTTCTGCGGTATTGTCCTAAATCTATATTGAAATTTTCTTCAAAATATTCCGCAACGTCCTTTAAATCGGCAGTTCCATTATTGAAAACGCCTTCCGTTTGCAATGCATAGAGTAATTCTGTGAGTGCAACTTTTGATCCAGTCCAAGTGAGTTTCGCGTTGGGATTGCGTTGGGTTTTTTGTTTGTCTTCTTTATTTTCCAAGAGAACCAATTGATTTTCCAAATACAATTGTATTAAATCATTTGCAAGAATTTTTGCGACTTTAAAATCGTGAGAAGTAGTGAAATTGGTATCGGTTTCAAAGTAATAATTATCTAAACTCAACTTCATATCAAATTTACCTCTTACGAAGTACTTATAATCTAAATAAGTGCTTCCGGTACGGTAATATTTGTAAAAATCAAGATTGTTATCAAAATATAATTTTAGTTTATCTAGTTCCTTATTGTAATATTTTTTCAGAATTCTTGGACTACCGAAAGGTTTTTTTGTTTCAATTTTATAAAGCGAATTGTAGTAAATAAGTTTTGATGTGAACTGTGGCTTTATTTCTTTGAACAATGTAATTTCTTCTTGTTCCGTCTTGAAGCCTGATTTGTATATTATACTCTTAATTTTTTCTAAACTTTTAAGAATTATTTCAACAGATTTTTCACAACGTAAGATAATATCATCAACCTCAAGGTCAATGAAATTGAGTTGTTCTGATAATTCTATTAAAATATTTTGTAATCTAATTTTTTTTATTTAATTAATTCGTGATATTCTAAAATTTTATGTTATAACCAATTTGTGAAAAAATTGGAAATAACGGTGATGTTTTGAAATCCTGAGATGTAATTTTTCCGACTGATAGAGTGATGTCGTTTTCCCCAAAACTGTAACCACCTTTAACATTATAATAGTAATTTCCACCTGTAGATGGCTCATACCAACCATCTTTGACATCGGGAAAGTTTGATTTATATAAATCGGTATGTATATAACGAGAAACAATTGCTTTATCAAAGCCAAACTCAGCTCCTGTAAACCACCTTTCCCTATAATACCCAATGGTCGTGGAGAAGTCACTTCCAAAATTTGAAATTTTAACAAAATCGTTATTGTAAACTCTAAAAATACCCTGCATTTTAATACTCATATTAAAATTATTTACTTTTAACACTCGTATTTGTCCACCTAATTTCACTTTAAAATCGTCTAATCTTTTTTCACCCAAAGGAATTGAAACTTCTGTATTTATTAGAAAGGGAAATTTTCCGTCGGATATTTTGTACCCGTAAGTCAACCCGGATATTATCCCGTACTCTGTTCCGAAATTTACAGTGGCAATGTTATTTTGGGGTAGATTTTCCCAGTTAATAACTTGTGCATGAATACGTAGTGATAAATAGAATAAAAATGCGAAGATTATTTTATGTAAACTTTTCATTTAAAAGGCATTTTATTTTTTATAAAGACTGGATGTATTGAATAACTTTCGGCATCGTTTGTTGTTGCCAAACCTGTTTGTCGCTCAATATTCCGTTGTGGCCGACTCCTGTGATTTTTTGGATTATTACTGAACTATATGCGGAAGATATTTTATTTGCCCATTCCGTCGTATATTCTTTATTATTCTCACTGTATAAAAAAAGTGTTTTGGGAGAGTTTGTTTTCACATTTTGCGAAAAGTCGGGCTTTAATGAATCTCCTAACTCAAACAAAGCCGTATTGATTACTGCTCCAGATCTCCAAAAACTTTGTGGAAGTGTGTTATCTTCACCCGTAATATCATTTTTTGAAGCCAGGATGTTTAGTTTGTAATCCAGTATTTCGTGTTGATTTTCTTTTCCTGTCATAAACTGATCCAAATAAGTTGCGTCATTGGATATTTCGCTCCAAAGTTTGAAAGATCTGGAATTCTTTACATAATTTTCCAAATCTTCCCATTTTAGACCTCCAGGTTCACAAACAATTAAACCATTAACCATATTTGGATATTTCCCAACAAAAGCACTAACCAAAATTCCTCCCCAAGAATGTCCCAGGAGTATTACTTTTTGATTAGAGCTTGTCCTGTAATGTTCAATTACCCCTTTTAACTCTTTATACATATCTTCTAATGCCTGATCCCCTTTTTGCGTGTATTCTTCCGTGTTAAGTCTTTGAGAGAGACCTGAACCACGCTGGTCATAAAAAACGATGTAGTAGCCTTTATAAGCCAGTTCTTTACAATTCAGCATATACCTGTAATCTCCTCCAGGTCCTCCATGAACCGCGATAATCATAGTGTTTGAGGAATTTCCGAATGCTTCTGAATGTAATTTTATATTATTTACCACTATAGATGGCAGTGTATTGTCTTCAATTACAGTTTTAGGAACCAAATTTCCGGGTTGATTAATATATTTTTCTTCCCTGCAGGAAAAAAAGGAAAACATTGTAACTGATAAAAGCAGGTTGATTAAAATCTTTTTCATTGTAAAAGTTTTTTTTATTTAAGAAAGTCTCAGATATTAAAAGAAGAATAGTATTTGTCACTTCTTTAGAAACAAATTCAAATCAATGATATATTGACTATAGAAATCGGAAAATATTTTTAAAGTATCCTGGTTCCGTAAAGTGGCTTTTCCGGATTTGTTATAGGTAAAAATGGATTCTGGATAAACTTCCTCATATTTGTAAGGTGCAGAAAATTCGTAATAACCAAATGGCAAATTATTTTCTGATGCCACATCATCATTATTATTTATCGATAATTTTGCGCCGACAATTGAAGAGTAAATTTCGTTTTCAAAACTTAATTTAACAAAGCCATCACCGTAATCCAAATAGAAAAAATTCTTGGCGACAATATCAGCCTTACATTTGTCTTTTTTACAGATGAAGGAAAAATCCCTGAAAACCACTCGGCTTTCTCCTGACAAAAAAGGTTTATAAACAAAGTTTTTCTCTTTAATGAATCTGAAAATCTTGTCCTTGATCTGCTCTTTGTTGAGATTGGGGAAATTGAGCATTATACTTTTATTTGGGATATAAACTCCAAAATGTTCAATTTTGAAATAAGATTCCTGCGATTTTAACAGGGTAGCAGAAAAAAGTAAAAGCAATATTAACAAATTTTGTTTCATCTTGTCCCGATATTTACTTTTACAATCACATTATTTTTATCCACATAAAAATCATAGAAATCCGTAAAGTCGTAAGAATACCGATTATCTTTGGAGACCTCTTGATGCAGAATATTCCCGAATTGGTCCGAAACTACATAACCTGGTTCATATTTTCCGCCGTTTCCAGAATATCTTGTTTCATAGATGTAAACGGTGTAACCATTTGGAGTTTCGTTTTTTTTGGTAAAATTTCCCCATTTATTGATTAATTCTGTAATATTTGCTCCCGCCCAACTTGTAATATTAAAAATTTTCCGTTGACTGTCTGCAAAAACTTTTTCCTTGTTCAGTCTTGCATCAAATTTAGTATTGTTGCTTGCAAGTGATTGCGCTTTGATTAAAAAAAGCAGAGAATAAGAAAAAAAGAAAATAATTACTACAATTTTTGTTTTCATTTTTTTTAAAATCAATTAATAATTACCATCGTTTCAGTTTAATCTTCACGGTATCGCCATTTGATTTTATGGTAACGATTTTTTGAAAATTTGCATCTCCAGTCTGCGCATAGTCGAAAATATCGGTGTTAAGTTGAGTTCCGGCATATTGTCCATTCACATAAATATCGGAAGTTCCTGTGATTTCTCTTCTTGAAAAAGTATCGGTATACCCGAAGGAAACGGACACAAAATAATCGCCTTCTGCAAGATTTGTAAATTCAAAATTTCCTTTGTCATTATATATCTCCGTAGTCAAAACGCACAATTGAGCATCTATTGATAGAGGAATTGGCTTCGCACCTTTAATTTTCTTTTGCCTTTTGTTCAGTTCCATCCATTCTTTGAAATATTCATTGTAAGGAAAAAGTATCACTTTTGTTCCTTTAGGTGCGAACTGCTTCTTGTTGACATTTAGAACATCTATCCTGATTTTGCTGTTATCTTTACCGGAACGGTCGTCTTTTGCAAATGCCTCTCCTGAAATTACAGAATTTCCTTTAGTGAGCATTTTTAGGGTGGCTTCTTTGTCAAATTTATTTTTGAAAGGATTAAAGTCGGTTTCTTTATCCACCAACATTAAATTATTTCCTTTTGAAGAAACCGTGATTTTATAAATTTTTCGGGAAGTTTTATCAATAAAATAATCATAGATGTTTCCTGTACTTTCTTCGTTTACAGATACTTTCCAAACTTGATGCTCACCTGTAAGTTCAGAATTGTAGATATTGCTTTTTACATCGGTAATATTCACATTCTGTATTTTATCTTTATTCGGAGAATCATAATCTATTACAGGAATTGTGGCTTTGTATCCTATATTTAAAGGCAATGCACAAAGAACCAAAGGATAAGTTGCAATATCAAAATAGTCTCCTTTATTGATATTAGCATATTTAATATCAAAGTTTCGTGTTTCCCTTTCAGATTTTCTACTTATTGGTTTCAGCGTATTTTTATCCAAAACAATTTGTTCTTTCCAAAGTTTATTTGTTTTTAGGAAAATTAATTTTGAACTAAACAGAACTTGGTCTGCATTTGTGGAAACTTCTGTTTGATAATTACAAATTTCCATAGGATTTCCATCTTTTACAAAATAGTATCCCATGGTATAGTTACCAAATTTAATTAACTTAGTGTTAATTGATTGGGGGCCAGGCAGAATTTTATTTTGTCCAAAAGATAAAACTGCACAAATACAAAAACCAAAACTAAAAAATAATTTTTTTATTTTTTGCATAATTATGATGGTTATTTTAAGGAAACTGATATACTATTGCGCCTGAAGTGGTTGTAAATTCTTGTGATAAAACCGAAGCATTATTAACCAAAATTTCCAATTTCACAGTTTGATTTGTATTGGTACCATATGCAAGAGTTAGTACATCACCTTTATTTACTGTTCTGTTTATAGTTTTTGAATAAGGCAATGACGGATTTGCAACATCAGTATCACCTCCAGTTTCATTTTTGTATTTGATAATTGATGCAGATGAAGTTGTTGCACTGGTTACTTTGTAAATTATAGAAACCTGTTTAGGATATGTACTTCCACTTGGATTATCATCATTACTGTCGCTTCTGCACGAATTAGAAAAAATCGCGAGAAAAACGGTTAACAAAATTACCGATAGTGATTTGAATGTTTTCATTTTTTAGAATTTTTAATGATTAGAATTTGATACCTTTTATTTGAGGTTAAAATTATAATTAAACATAATTGTAAAAGATATTCTATCTACCAAAGACATTTTAAAATATACAAAGGGAATTTCGATTACAAAAAATCAGCTGATTCTTTTCCAAGTCCACGCTTTCCAAACAATGAAGAATGTAAGAGTACTCTCCAAAAAAGCAAGCATTACATAAAAAATTCGCCATTCTGAAATGGATGAAATACCAACAAGGAATGTAAATAAAGCAAGGAATCCCGCAATTGAGATATTTAAAATTCTGTTAATTTTGGGTTTTAAAATCAATGAAAGAAATATCATCAATGAAGGAACAGTGAGAAGTATGGTTGCATACAGTAATTTGTATGGTGTATTCAATAAATTTTTACCACTAATTAATCCTTCAACTTTTCTGGGAACATACAGCTCAAAATAATCTCCGTAAATGTAGAGGAACATTACCGAAGTCCACAAACCGGCCAGTAAAATTTTAATATTAATTTTAAAGTCTTCAAATTCTGTTTTTTTAGTTTTCATTATAATTTTTTTTTGATTTTTTTATACCAATTACTAATAGCCATAAACAAATCCCAATCTCCGCAACAGAAGGAATTTTGCCGATAATTTTTGAAATTCCTATATCTTGATAATTCGCAAATAAAGTATTGCCGAAAAAATTAGTAACATAACCGAAGCATCCCAACATTAAAAGAATTCCGAATATTTTAGGAATAAAACCAGATTTGTAAACCAAATAACCGAAAGGAAACAACCAAAGTCCCCAAAAAAATGTAGAGATAAAAATTCCGTATTCGTATTGATTAAGATGAAACATAACCAAAGATTGCAGTTGAGATTCATTATAAATTTTTAGATACTCTTCCTTGTGAATGATATCTAAAATAATATACTTGCTATAAAGATTAAAAAACGAAATAGGGATACTCACCAATACAGAAACCACCATAAAATTGGCAACAAATTGATTGACAGTTTTCAACAATTCTCTTAAAACCAAAGGCAAGAAAATAAAAGCCAAATAACAGAGTACACTAGAAAAAACCCCAATTCGGTAAAGGTTTTCATTTTTGAGAATATTATTAAAAGTTGCTACTTT
>APMI01002191.1_pt1 | contig 22729 bp, 29 predicted proteins | sample 667938 | NCBI WGS metagenome assembly APMI01 (sample SAMN01084076, study PRJNA167559) | wastewater metagenome | biome: Wastewater | place: Denmark: Ejby Moelle, Odense | collected 2011-11-28
GCGCGTGAAGCGGTGTACGGCGGACTGACGGGCTGGACCTGTGGGGACAGTCTGCGGGGTCCGTACACGCTGAGCGCGAGCTATGTTGCACGCGGCCGCCAGGTCGTCGCAGCGCAACTTGTGCGAGCGGGTGAGCGTCTCGCGGCGGTCCTTAACGCTGCTTTGGGGCGCTGATCGCGACGATCTTCAGCGCGATAGACCGATCGACAGATCCACGGGGCCCTGGGCTTGCGTGTGCTGCAGCGCCTCTCGCACCAGGCGAGAGACCAACCAGCGGCGCAACGCGAAATACGAGAGCGCCGGCAGCGCATAGAGGGCGACCGGCAGGCTCACGCCGGAGGCGTGGCAGAACCAGATTGCCAGCAGCCACGTCGCGATAAAGCCAAGCACGCGGATATCGGAATAGAAGCGCGACTCCGCGCTGCCGATCACCTCCATCAGCTTCGCCGTTGATACCGGCAGATCTGCCGGCAGGCCAAAGCGCTGCAGGGCATGTGCGCGAAGTCGTCGTTCGGACTGTTCGCGTTCGCTCTGATTGGCCGAGCGCAGCAGCGCATCGGTGCGTGATGAGTCAGCGGGAATGCACATGGGAGTCGCCCTCACTGGGATGGCGACCACCCTACGCTCTGCACAAGAAGTTGCCGTGACGTTCGCCACGGCGCGGCGCCAGCGGCCGGCTATCCATCATGGCGCGTGACATATTTCGGCTCCAAAAGGCGCCAACACCTTTGCTGTGGCGTTGTTCACGTCACCGCATTCACGCCCCTGCTACTTTCCCAAACATGCCGCGTTCATATCGGCAATATCGACGCAGACAGGAAGCGATCGGGGTGAGTGATGACCACGGCGACGACATCGAGCGTTCTGGATCGGACAACGCTCAAATTCCAGATTGAACATCTGGAACACGAGATTGAATCAGGCTGGGCAGACGAACGCGCGCAGCAGATTCAACACTTGCGCAAGGCCCCGATCAAGCAACGCCTGGAAGGCTGGTGGCTCGCGCGGCTACCCGGCACACCGGTGACGCCCGGCATCGTGGGCTGGATTGTTCGCACGCATGCGGGTCAGACCAGTTCGGTCGTGGATATCGACGCGGAGACGCGGCGGATTCGCACCCGATCGGGTTCGGTCTATGAGTTGGGCATCCCCGAGTCGCTCTTTGCCCGTCGCAATGCGCAGCTGCTGCGCGAACTCGGGCTGCGCTAGTACCCAAACGCGGCCTTGCCTCTAAAACTGTATATAGTTACAGTTATCGGCATGAGATGTGAAGTGGTCGCGCTTCGTGAAGACGGTTGGCTTCTGCCGCGTTTTCGTTCGTGCATGCATCGCGCCGTCGTGGGTGACCTGGTGCTGCGCGAGGCTTTCGATCCGCAGCTAAGACGAACGGTGCGGCGCGCCGCCCTGCTCGACCTGGCCACCGGCCGCGAACTTGCAGCGCCCGCGCCCTTGTTCGACGCACGTGTCGTCGCCATCGACCGCGAGTGCTTCACCATCACCGGCTTCGAGCGCGAGCACGACGCCCTGCTCGATCGCTATCGCGATATTGCCCAGTCCTGGTATTGCGTGCCAGGCGAACGATCGGCGTCTGATGCCGAGCTGCTCAAAACAGCGATGGGGCCGGTTCGCGAAGAGACGCAGCCTTGACCGATGTACGGAAGGCTTCGCCGTGCTCAGTGATGCCCTCGACGATCCACCAACCGGCGCGTGCTTCAGCAGCGATGCGAACCATCGCGCCGTGCGCAAGCAATCCCGAGCTATCCCCCGCGTAGTTGGCCAGCGCGCCGATCGACCAGGCCGGCCGCTTAGGCCTTCGCGGCATCCTTGGCTGCGGCTCGCTGTTTGCTGATCGACAGATCCTCGATCTGGCCGCCGGCGGCCAGATGCGCTTCGACCCAACGCGGCTTGCGACCCCGCCCCGTCCACTTCTGCGAAGGATCGGCAGGGTTGGCGAACTTCGCCCGTGCCTTGCGTTTGGCCGGGACGCCTTCCGGGGCGGTGTCGGTTTTCACCTGCTTGGCCCGCGTCGCTTTGGGTGGCTTTGCGATGAGGTCACTGAGTTCGAGCCCGGCGGCTCGTGCCAGCTTGGTGGCTTCCTTGAGCACCTTGCTGGCCGTCGACTCGGTACGTTTGGCAATCTCGCGTTCGAGGCTGCGCGCAAGGCGCTGCAAATCAGTGAGCGAGTGGGACTTCAAATCGGCCATGAGTGATTCCGGGATGGGTTCTGCGCGGCATCGTACCCGACTTCGATGCCACCGGACCTGGACTTGCGGCAATATCCTGATTGGCGCTCGCGGAGGGCGAGGCCGACAACCGTATTCCAAAGAAGGACTTTGAAATGGCAGCACTCACTCCCTGGTTTGATTCCGACACGGCACCCGAAGGACTTTGAAATGGCAGCACTCCCTCCCTGGTTTGATTCCGACACGGCACCCGTGCGCGATGGTTTCTATGACGTGCGCACCGGCGCCGGACACGAGCAGCGCGCGTACTTCGGCGAGCAAGGCAAACGCCGGGGCTGGTGGACAGCGGTACCCGCTGCAGATGCGAGCGCTGCCGCTGTGGCCGACGTGCTTGAATGGCGCGGCCTTGCTGCGCCGGCCGAGGGCTGATTCGCCGCAATCGTGAGAGGACGGGGCGCGATGCCTCGTCCGGTCCAGGGGGAGAGAGGAATGTGCGCCAATTACACACCGGCCAAGCTCGCACGTCTGGCCGAACTCACGATCGCATGGGCGGTGCGGGAGAGCACCCAGGACTTCCCACAGTGTTTTCCGGGCGGTCTCGCGCCCATCCTGAGCAACATCCTCAAGGACGAATGGACCCCGGCGATGTTCGGCATGGTGCCCCACTGGGGCGACCCGGCAAAGCTCTCGCGGATGACCTACAACGCTTTGGGAGCGTTGCTAACAGTTAGTTGATGTAAGGGCTTGGCTCGGCTCGGTATTTTCTTGCTAACTGTTTTTGCCGTGCCGAACAATCGCTGGCGTAAATCCCACCTTACCGGCGGCGACCTTGAAGTGCTGCTACCCAAAACAGGTGTGTTGGCCGTTCGAAATGCAAGAGCGTTGCCGCAAGCACGCGGCGGTTGATCGACTCAAACCGCCTTCGCCCGCGACCTGGGCGGCGCCGGGTCCGGCGTTCCAACCATGAGTTCGGCGTCGAACGACTGCAGATAGGATCTCGCCTCGGCTTCTGTTCGGGCAAAGAGCCAGCCGTCGTAGTCGGAGCGGTCGAGCACCACCACGCTGCGCTTCTCGTCGCCAGGCTTGTGAAAGCGTCGCATCAATGGATGCTCATCGGCATTGATTGTGAGCAGCGAGAAGGACCAATGTGAGGGGCCCTCGTCGTGCATTCGACGCTCCCAGATCCCCGCAACGCAGAAGGGTTGGCCATCGGCCCGCTCGATACGCCAGCGCACGGCTCTCCCGCTTTCATAGTTAGGCTCATAGAAGGCACGCACCGGGATCAAGGCAAACTGGTGGTGTTTCCATGCGTTGCGAAAGCTAGGCTTCTCGGCAACGGTCTCACTTCTCGCGTTATTGGTGCTGCGGAAGAGATCCGGCTTCGCCCAATGGGGCATCAGTCCGAACATCGCGGGCAGCCATTCCCGCGGCAGGATGCTCGTGACAATGGGCGCAACGTAGCCCGGCCAAGCCTCCCCTGGTGTCAGCACAGGGCCCGACATTGGCACGTCATCAAACAGGTCGAACTGCTCGTGTTCGTACTCGACGCACATAAGGAAATTATGCGCCAGATATTGATGCGCGCCCTCGCTGGCCAGCAGACTCCGACCGGCGATTGTCAGTTCTCCCCCATCACCCGTTGTCGGCAAGCAAAGGCAGCCGTCGGCCATCAGCGGCCATTCGTACGAACAAGAGCATTCCGTCTCGCCCCTTCCAAAGCGGCCATTCAACGCCCTACCTCACTAGCCGCTGAGCGTCAGTTGGGTGGAACGCAGTTGCCGGGTCGTCCGGTCAATCCACTACGCACCGCTGACGACACCAAGTCGTTCTTCTAGGTGAGACCACCTGGCTCGGTAGCTCTCAACCTTGCTGGCGAACAGATCAGGATATGGCGTAAGGGGATTGGGTGAGAGCGTGCCCTCATAGATTCCGGACAGGCCATATGGCGCATGGCACTTGTCGGGACGCACCCCAACGCAAGTCTCAAGAACGAGAAACCGCCGGATTCCATCTTCGGACGATGAGAGTGCGGGATACGGACGGCCAAAGTAGTTCGGATACCAGAGATGTACGCGTGCTTGATTCGCCACTTCAAGGGTGACTCCAAGGTCCGCGAGGACACTGCTCACTCTGACTTGAACCTTCTGCTCTGCCGCCACGCTCAGATCGTTGGGGTCAAAGTAGAACAGATCGTAGTCCTTGATCCCCGAGCCGGGAGCTCGTCCAGATTGAAGGTTCCAGACGGTCTGGAACAAACACCCGGCGACGAGCCAGGCGTTCGGGAGCCCAAGTTGTTGCCACCGCGCGAGAATGGCCGCATTCACCGGATTGCGCGTGACGTCACGCAGAAAGGCCGAAGACACCGCGCTCAACGCCTGAATTAAGCCGCGCCGCGAAGCGGCGTCGGCTTGAATGAATTGTTAGCCATCACTCAGGAAATCTTGACGTCCTTGCCCTCGGCCACCATCAGCTCCGCAAACTTGGCCCAGGAGAGCCGCTTTTTGTTCACGGAGTTTCCAGCAGGAACCCACTCGATGTTGCCCTTGCTGATAAGCGCGGTGCCAAGCTTGCGGCCATCTTTCTTGACCTCAATTGTCACGTCCTTGTGCAGGACAAACTTTGTGGAAATGTCTAGCGTGACTTCATGTGCCATGATTTGCTCCTACTTTTCGTGATTTCGGGCCGGGCTGTGCGGGCAACCGCCGCCTGTTGAAGATGAGCCGCACCAGCGGCACTTGTTTCCGCCGCTGCCGTGACGATGCTTCTTTGTTGGGCTGTGCGGACAGCCGCCGCCATAGCTTGTTGAGTTGCAGAACTCGCATTTCTTCTCGTCGCCGGAATGCTCATGCTTCCGGGTCGGGCTGTGCGGACAACCTCCGCCAAAGCTGGTGGAGTTGCAGTAACGACACTTGCTCATGCGTAGAACCTCCCCTGTGATGGCTAACGTTGGACGTAACGGGCGCCGGAGCGCAGCGGAGGGGACCAAAATGCGTAGCATTTTGGCGTCCCGTTGACGGACTTGTTAGGCCGCACGATGGGTGGAAATGGCGGCTGCATGCGCTTGTCGGAGGCGTAACACCTTCCCGGTGCGCTCTACTAGCGGAACGCCAATACCGAACACAACTGCGATGGCAATGAGCGCCGCGTTCATGATGCCATCAATGAACAGCAATGGAACTCTCCCTGCGGCAGCAGCCACTACACCGAGGAATGCGTACGCAAAGAAGTAGTAGTGATATACAAGCCATTGGTTCGAGCGGCGAAAATAGGCATGCCACAGGCCCAATACGATGTACGCGAAATTGAATACTGCTAGTGGATGAAACCAGCTTATGCCAGTGGATGGAATGAAGAGAAACGCTGTGATGTCCGTGGCAAGCATTGATACAACGAAGCTGCGCCCCAGCCAAGTGTGCAACACCGTTCCCTTCTGATTGCGTAGAACAAACGCACCAGCAATCACTGAGTAGATTGCAACTGCAACATGGATTTCTCCGACGAGACTCATTGCCTTCCCTCCTGTCGAGTGATGGAAACTACGCGGCCTAACAGTTGTTTACACGGACCCATGGGTCCGTATATCAATTGATATTTTGGGCGCCGCAAATGGGTCGTAAACCATTGATTTGCAAGCGCCTAAGGTTCTTTGTGCAGTATAACAACAACAATTTACCGGGCGCCATGCCGCTTGTTTTGCCGTTGGCGTAGGCTCGTGACTTTCTGCTCAGAAAGGAGCCCCCTCATGGGGAGAAGTCCCCCGCCCCCCGCGTCTGCTGGATCAGGTCTCGCTGGTCTGCCGTCGACGCCATTTCAGTGCCAACACCGAGACGGCCTATCGCTACTGGGTCCGTCAGTTCGTTATCTTCCACGGCAAACAGCACCCCAGTACGCTCGGGGCGGCTGAGGTCGAGGCCTTTCTCAATCATCTCGCTGCCGGGCGACAAGTCGCCGCCTCAACACAGTCCCAAGCGCTCAATGCGCTGGTCTTCCTCTATGACTCGGTATTGCGTTCCCCTCTCGGACAGATGACGGGGCTCAAGCGCGTGCAGCGTCGTCAGCGCGTTCCGGTGGTACTCACCCGCGAAGAGGTCGGTGCAGTGCTGGCGCAACTCGATGGCACCACGCGTTTGATGTGCGAGTTGATCTATGGCGCAGGGTTGCGGGTCCACGAGTGCGTCACCCTGAGGGTCAAAGATCTGGATCTGACGACGAAGACGGTGTCAGTGCGCAACAGTAAAGGGAGCAAGGATCGCAGCACCGTGCTCGCCGAACCCTTGGTGCCGCGCCTGCAGACGCATCTGGCTCGCATGGCCGTGCTGCATGGCGAAGATCGCGCCCGGGGCGGTGGCCTGGTGCCCATGCCCAATGCGCTCTCGCGCAAGTATCCGTCTGCGGCGGCATCGTTTGCCTGGCAATTCGTCTTTCCGTCCGCAGTGCTCAGGCCATGGGGCCAAAGCGGACGACAGGTGCGTTGGCATGTCTCGGATTCGACCGTTCAGCGCGCTTTCAAGCAGGCGCTGCGCCGCGCGCAGATCCACAAGCATGCGAGTGTCCATTGTCTGCGGCACTCGTTTGCCACGCATCTGCTCGCGGCCGGCACGGATATTCGTACGATCCAGTTGCTCTTGGGTCACCGAAGCATCCAGACAACCATGATCTACACCCACGTGGAGGCGACGATTCGGCACGTCAGAAGTCCGCTTGAATTGCTCTGACGCCGATGGGGGCCGCCGATGGATAACTCGGCGGCCAAACGCCTGTATCACGCCCAAACCGATCTACCGCTGCGAGCGTCGGAGAATGCCAGCTTTCGCAAGGTTCAGGAGATGACAATCTCTGTGGATTGAACGTGTGGAATGAGCTCACTCAAGTCCAAAACCCACAGTTCGCTTCAGACGTCACCAGTCTTCACGCGAATGTCCGTTTGTACGTTTATTGGGCAATACACCCTGCTTGGCGACGAACGGCCGTTTTGGGTCGTGACCGGCGGTCGCCAGCACGCGTTGTCACGCTCGCATTGGCGTCTCAGTCTTTGAGCTCAGATCCACGACGCGGCGATTGTCGAGCTTGGCCCTCAAGACGGCGTTCTCGGCCAGCAACACCTCGTTGATCGAAGCGAGCCGATCAACGTCGGCACGCAGGCGCTCGACTTCCCGTCGCAGCTCGCGTGACTTGTCCCGCTCCGCCGTAAGCTGTTCATGCTTGGCATCGCGCTGCTGGCGGCTGCTCCGACCTTGCGCCTGCCGGATGGCGTCGGCGATCGCGGGGTAGTGGTTGTGAATCAAGGCTGGGGAAACGCCAGCTTCTCGAGCCACCGAGGCGATGCTGATCCTGGTCGCCTTGGTATGCGAACGACTGTGTTCGATGCGCAACATCGCCAGGCGTAGATCCTTCTCGCGAGCGCTTGCGCTCTTTCGTTGCTGGTTCATGCCACGCGGCCCTCGGGATCTTCCTGTTCCAGCGCCACCAGTACCCTGCGGCAGCGGTCCATGTCGCGTCGTACCACGCTCAACCCACCCTTGCCGATATCATCGCACTCATGCACTTCCTTCAGGTGGTCATACAGGCCCTTGTACACCGGCGCATGCTGCGGACCGATCACTGCGTTATTGCAGTCGCTGCAGCGGGTGCGCTCGATGTCGTTGCCGATGCAGAGGTTGTCGTCCGCTGTGCACCAGGCGTGGCCGTTGCTTCGAATGGCCGTGCTGTCTGCCAAGGCACGGACCATTTGCCGGTGGTCCTTGAAGATCGTGATTGCTTGAGTTCGCCAGGCCATAATGTTGCGGCCATAGCCTCCAGCCAGCGCGACGTCGGGATTCAGCCACGTGTCCGCGACGCTCGTCTTGATGTCGTCGACCTCGCCCTGGATCTCGGCGTAAAGTGCCGAGTCCTGCGCTTCGTTCAACGCATAGCCGAGCGTCATATCCATAGACCAGTGCTTGAAATGCTCCCGAAGGTACCGGAGGTCACCGAACTGGCTGCGCGCTGCGTAGTTGGCGAACTTGCGGCGGAACTGGTGGCTGGCTAGGTCCCAGCTCAGCCCGCACTTCTTTGCGAAAGCCTTAAGCGCCAAGTTCCACATCTGCCCGGACATTGTGCGGACCTGGTTGCGCTTGAGCGGCGTGGCGGCCAGGAAGATGGCCCGCCGATGGCGCTCGGCCTCGGCGATCTCGGGGTCCGAGGGATCAAGCGATCGCCGCTGCGCGATCTCTGCATCGATCAGCACCTGGTAGGGCCGGGCCCAGCGCTCCATGACCCGCAGCGCGGTGACGGCAGCTTCGGGGACCATCCACTGCGTGCGCCCCTCGCCGGTCTTGGTGGAGTGCGAACGCAACCACCAGCAAACCTGGGGTTCGTCGGCGGACCCGACCGACACGTCAGTGCTGTAGCAGGCGCCGGTCTCGATGAACGCAAGCTCGTGATTGCGGCAGCCCGACAGACTCGCGACCACGACGTAGCAGGCGGTGCGCAACACGAGCAGCGCGGCGCGGTATTCGCTCGTCCCCGCCCAGCCACAGCGTCGGACGATTTCCCGTTCTGCGGGACTCGCCACCCCGCGCAGGTCCCGACCCATGGCCTGCCTGACCACGATCAACTCGTCGCGAAGGTCCAACAGCGCATCGGCATCCTCGACCAACGACCACGCCCGCTGGAACAACTTGGTGAAGACCGCGTCCGGCATGAGCGGCGTCTGGCCGCCACGGTAGCCCGATCCACGTCCCGTCAGGCCGGCGAGGTGGGTCGCCGAGGTGCCAGGCCATGGATGCAAGGCCATTGCATCATCAGTGTGCTGGCTGAGTTCATGGAGCGCCTCGACGGCACCGAAGCGATGTCCCAGCGATGAGGCCTTAAGCGGCCGGCCACCCGTCGGCGCGGATTGGCGGAGGTTCCTGCACGCGTCGGCATAGACCGCGCAGACCATGGGCGTCACGTCGGCCAGCCTGGTGATGCCCAGACGATCCAGGTGGCGCAGGAATGGACACGCGTCCCGGAACAACTTGACAACTGCGCGCGGTGATGGCCGCTTCTGACCCTCCCGGCCGCGGCACAGGTAGCGGTACAAGATCGCCTTCATCGGCGCGCGCCACACGGGCGAGATCACGTCGAAGTTCAGAGTCTGCTCCGCAGGCGACCTGTTCGTCGGTTGGCCGATCAATTGCCACTGGCCGTCCGCGTATCGGCTCAAGACAACACAACGGCCTTCGATCGTCCGGGTCGAGATGATCAACGCGTCTCGCTCCTGGTGGGCGAGACCCCGCAGGTTGCGGGAACCATCCGAGATGCGAATGGCACTCGGCGAGGCACTGCTCACGCGAGCGCCTCCAAGTCGCCGATGACGCTCGTGCTCGCCCAGAAGGGATGGGGATCGCCGCGGGCGCGCTCGCGCGCAGCATAGACGTCGGCCGGCTTGAACGCCTTGCTGGCCAAGCCCGCTTCGATCACGTCACGCTCGATGAGCCGGGGGATGTGCCCGAGATGGCGCTGCCAGCGGCGCTTGTCGATGCGCGCTCGCTCCCGCAGCACTCGCCAGTAGAACGAGTACAGCCGCCAGAGGTCGTCGCCGGTGACCACGTAGTTCCGGCACCGCAGGCAGTTCAGGAAGCTGTGGCAGATGGCGCCGTCGCGCTTCGGTGCGTACTCGCCGGTCCTGTTGTCCGAGCAGCGGCCCACGGGGGTACGCTCGGTAGCGCCGAGCGAACTGGTCAGCAGTTCCTGCACGAGAGCCGTCCCTAGGAACCGCCAGTTCTTCTGTGCATCTTCGCCGGGGCGCAAGTAATGCCTCGCCAGGGTGGGCGGAGAGTTCCCCGCCGCAAGCGCCGTCGCGACGATGTCGCCGTCGAGGATCTCGTGCACCCGGTTGACGAAGGTCTTCCGCAGCCGGCTGACGTTGATGCGCATCGGTGTGCCGTCGTCATCCTTAAGTTGATACCTGGTAACGAGCTTGCCAATGGCATCGCCAAGTGAGTTGAAGTTCAGCGACGTGACTCGGCCGTAGGAGGAATCCGGGTACTGGGACCGGTACAACCAGACCCTGTCGCGAATGTCGGCAGGCGCCTCGTTGCGCAGGGCGCTGGTGAGATCGATCACGCGGCGGATGAGCTGAGCGATGGTCGGTCGCACCGTGGGTGTGGACTCCACCACCCGATCGACCGTGCTGTGTGCCCGCAGGGCCACTTTGGTGGTGGAGTGCCCACGCCGCTTGTACAGCACGAGGAACTCGGTGCCGTCCTTCGGATGCGGGCGCAGGCAGTCGGTCGGCATCTCTAGCAGCGGCGTGGTGTTCCGGCCGGTGTGGAGCGCCACCACCAGCAGCGCGTACGCCAGTAGCGAGCCCGATGGTTCCGAGTCGTCCGTGAAAAGCCGCTGTACTGCCGTCTTCACGGCCACCGTGAATGCCTTGCGTTGCGCGGTGGTCAGCGGCTGCTCGCCCCTGGGTTCGCGGCTCACATTGGGGAACGGGTTCCGGGGAAACGTAGCCTCATCCCCGCTGGGGATCAGCGTGATGAAGCCGCGGCGGCCAAGGGCCTGCAGGACAGACTTGGTGTAGCTGTAGATCGTCCGCTGGCTGGTGAGTGAGTTGCCCTTGTCGCGCAGGAACAGCAGGTAGCCATCGACGGCGGCTCGTGTGATATCGGCCAGGCGCAGTGGGCGTCGCACTGCTTCGGCAACCACGACACAATACTCGAGGAAGTGCTTGATGCCGCCGGCGCAGTAGCCTGCAATCGTGGAGACCTCGACATCGGAGTCCTGTTTGTCGAGGAAGCGCTCGATCTGGCGCTGGCAAGCATAGGTGATTTCGTCGATGCCAACGCCGTACCAGGGGGCGAAATCGAAGTGCCGGCGCCTCATCGCGTGGCGGCCGAAGTCCACGACGGTGATGGGCGGCGGCAGCACCTCGCGGGGTATCTCAAGGTGCCCCGCGAGGTCCCGGACGTGTTCGATCTGAGCTGTGGCCAGATCACTCTTGATGAAGATCTTCCGCTTGCCCATGCGTTGGCGTTGCCAAGTCGTTCAATTCGTCGTCGTAGACGAGCACCGCGTCGTCAGCCAGGTCCTGGACCAGGTGCAGGTACACCATCGTGGTCTGTACCGAGGCATGCCCGAGCTGCCGCTGCACGAACACGACGGGCTCGATGCGGTTGCGGTCCTGAGTGCGCTGCAAGGCGACCAGGGTGTGGGTCGCGTACGTGTGCCTAAGCAGGTGCGTCCAGGTGCGCACGCCGGCCCGCTGGCCGATCGCTCTGATGATGCGATCCAAGCTCTTGCCGTCGTAGCTGAACGGCATGCCGGACTGGTTGAGGAACAGCTGCGGCTGCGGGTCGCGAGCGAGCGACGCGCGCAGTCCGCGGTGGTGGACGGCGTAGTGGTTCAGGTCCTTCATCAGCGCGCGGCCGATGTAAATGTCGCGCGGCTTGTCGCCCTTGGTCTTCATGCCGTGGCCGTCGCGGGGGTCGAGGCGCACGCGGATGTTGCGCTCGGGACGTCCGGCGAGATCCGGGTCGAACACGTAGGCTCGGGGGAAGGTGGCCAGTTCCTCCTTGCGTAATCCGGTTCCAAGGGCGAGCCGAATGATCATGTGGTGGTGGGGATTCGTCGCCGCGGCCAGAACAGCCCTGATCTGGTCGCGGGACAGGTACTGCGGCAGGCTCTTGTGGAATCTTGGCATCACGTCCCGTATGGCCACCCTGCCGCCGGTCGCGTCGGCATGCGCTAGAAAGCCCGGACCCCTCAGCACCCTACGTGTCTCGTAGCCGAATGGCAGGCGTTCGATCCAACCTTCGTGCTGTGCAAAGGCATAGAACTCGCACACGTAGAGCAGGCGATTGCGCACAGTGCTAAGCGCTAGCCCGGCGATCTCGAAGCAATAGTCGCGGTAGGCGGCGACCAGGGTCTTCTGCTCACCACGGTCGACGTCGTCCCATTGAAGGTCGTGCGCTTGCAAGAAGCTGAAATAGTCGTACAGAGCCCGACCCGTGTTCGCCCATGATTTGCGCGAGCCGATCGCGCCGCGTAGCAGGTAGTGGCGCAGGAACCGGTTGGCCGGGATGCAACTATCCATGCTGTCCCAGAGCAGGATCGGGAAGCCCGGATATGGACGGCCACCCATCACCAGATCACGGGTTGAGGTGACTAGGCGCATCGCAGCTGGCGGTCCCGCAGCATCTTGACGGCGCGCTTGAAGTCCACGCCGAACAGGCGCATCACGCGATCGACAGCGCCTCCGCCGTCGCGGTTGGCACGCGTATCGAGAAACTGAGGGCCCGTGCAGAGGACCTCGTAGTCGTTCCCCGCAACAGTCGCATGCCAGCGGGTCGTGTCGTAGCTCTGCCGAGGCCGAGAGTCGGCATCCTGCTTCAAGTAGTCGGCCATGGCGGGCAGAACAACCACTGCGTCGAGGGTGCGCCACCGTGTGAGTGTCAAGTAATCCAAAGGCCTGCGACACACTTGCCTCTCCCCCGGACCCCCGCCCGCTACTCACATCAATGAGGCTACCTCAATTCCTAACTCTCGGGAGGTTCCAGAACAACGTTCGATCAGAAACGGCGGCTGAGAAGCCGAGCTTTCGCAATGCCTGGAAACATCGGCAGCTTGCAATCATTCCGGTCGAGAACATCTACGAGCCGAACTACGAGTCGGGCAAAGCAGTGCGCTGGCGCATCGCGCGCGCCGACGGCAAGCCGTTCTGTCTGGCCGGAATTTGGGAGCGTCGGATGAATGACGCCGGCCCGGCGCATTGGTCATTTTCCATGCTCACGATCAACGCGGATGAACACCCCTTGATGCGGCGCTTCCACAAGCCGGGCGACGAGAAGCGCAGCGTGGTCATACTCGATCCCGAGCAATACGCCGCGTGGTTGCAAGCGCGAACCGAAGCCGATGTGCGCTCATTTCTACGGCCGTTTGATCCTGACGAGATGATTGCTACTGCGGACCCACTTCCACCGAGGGTCAAGGTGGCCTGACGGTTGTGGTGTGTCCGATTGGGTGCGGCGGAGCCTGACCTGCCCTTCCCGTTCTTTCGACTGCACCTCCGTAACTGGATGCGCTAATGGCAACACCGAATAATGAGCGCGGATACAGCCCCAAGCAGCTTGAGGAGTTCGCTAGCTCCTCACTGCGCCTGCAGAACGACACTCCAGGCATGCGCTTCGTGCTTGTTGACGTCCTCCCCGCCCTCAGCCTGACGGCTGCCCGCTGTCGCGGGGAAGGACGGGGATTCCTGCTACCAGACGGCGACGTCCCGCCGCGAGAATGTTGCGTGCCGCGTTGCGATCGCGATCGTGTGTCGCCCCGCAGTCGCTGCACGTCCATTCCCTTATTCCAAGCCCTGCGACACCTCTCGGCCCCGTGCGGCGTTCGCAGCACGAACAGGTCTGGGTTGAAAACGCTTCATCGACTTCCTCGAACCGGCCGCCTGCGTCATCGCACTTGTACGACAGCATGGTTCGCAATGCACTCCAGCCCGCGTCCAACACGGACTTGGCCTGTCCGGTCTGAGCAAGGGCTGCTGCATTGACGTTGCCAACGAAGATCTGACCGTACTTGCCTGCCAGTGCGGTCGAGAGTTTGTGCAGGAAATCCTTCCTGCGGTGGGCGATCCTGGCGTGGATCGCGCGTGTTCTGGATTTCTTCCTCGCGCGCTGCGCAACCGCCAACGCCGGCTCCAGATCGCGGTAGAAGCATGGCGCTTCGATGTTCGGCAGCCGCTCATCGGAGAAAGCAGCCAGTTGCTTCAAGCCCAGGTCGATACCCAGTGCTTCGCGCGAAAACGGCCGTGGGGGGCCAACCAGTTCCGGGATCGCCACCGTCACGTTCAGATACCAGCGCCCGCGTGCATCCTCTGAGAAGCAGCCGGCGCGCAGCTCGTAGCGGGAGAGACCATAGCTATCCCAGAGCTTGAACCAACGGCCCTGAAAACAGATCTGTCCGTTCTGGTAGCGCAGGCTTCTCGCCTTGAACGGCACCCAACCCAGAGAACGTCGCGTCCCTCCCGTTTTGCGCCACGCGAGCCGCCGCTTCTTGTGCTGCACACGGCGCGTCACATACTCCTCAGCTACTTGCTGGAAGACGACAGAACCGACGGCGAGGCCTTCATGGCTTGCACCGTTGAGGTAGCCCTGCAACTCATGGGCACCGATGAAGCGCTGCTCGCGTTCGAGCACCTTCATCGACAGATCATTGCAGTAGTTCCAGACTAGGTTCACCGCCCGTGCCATCTCCGCCAAAACACCTGCGTGGCGATCGCGGATGCGAACGCGCAGCACTCGAATTCGGGTGGTTTTTCTCAAGCGGGCCATACTGGAAGGCTATACAGCCTCACTGCAAAACCCAAGGCGTGCTGTGCACGCCGCGCTATCCCGCCCCGGCCTGAATGCCCGGTATTCTTGCGCCGTTGGGTGACCGTGAAATCAAGCATGGCAATATCTCCAACGATGTTGAGACCGGGCACAGGAAACCACGGCATCCCCTGTCCGTGCCGGCTTCGGGGATGCCTCGGCCGGTGAGCCGTCTCCTGTGGGCGACGACGCGAACATGTTCAGCGGTGTTTGAAATGGAAGTAGGCGCGAGCGGCTGCCGCGACGATGGCGATCCCCAAAAGCAAGGTCAGAAATTGCAGCGCATCCAGGCCCAGACTCGCCGCCATTCGTTGGATCAGGCTCACCGCTTACCCTCCTCGTTTCGGTCTGTGTTGCGCCCGGCGATAGCGAGGACACACGCTACTTGCGTGCTACCTCAGGAAATGCGACGGAGACTGGCGGCACGCCCATGTCAGCAAGCATCAGGTTGAGCGCCTGCGGAAAGAGCGTGTCCGGCTGCAGATCGTCGCTGACGCCTGAGACCATCACGCCGGCTTCGATGCGCCGTCCGTCCCGCGTGTATGCGACGGCAACGGACGCAACCTGTTTGAACTGGCGCTGATCACACTTGCTGGCACAAACCCCGTCGGGGTCGCCCGCCACGCCACTATTGAAGGCGTCCCGGGTCCCCGTGAGGTCAGACGCCGCCAGCAAAGCGTGCGCCACGATAGTGGTCATCAGGCTACCCCCACCGATGAAGTCGATGGACGTGGCGCGTTCGCTGCTGAAGCTGCGCGGGTTCTCGACAAGTGTCCCCATCATCGCCTTGGCGGTGCGGCCTGTGGTCTGGCGCTTGGCCTTGAAGAGGCCGTCGAGTTCAAGCTTGATGCCTGCTTCCTGTTCACTGGCAGCGAGCTGATAGCCCTGTGCGGCCAGATGGGTCCGGATTTGCTCGGTCAGCTTGGGACTACGATAGATGGTCAGGAAGACCGGGACATCCTTGGGCAGCATCATCGCAGCGCCGTTGTGCGTTGTCGTCTGGTCGGAGAGCGGCGCCAGGCGCGGGGGCGTTGCGCCAGCCGTGTTGCTTGGCGGTAGTGACGCGCTCGCATCGGCAACCGGCTCGGAGGCTGCTGCTGCCGGTGCATCGGCGCTTGCCACGGGGGCCGAGGCTTCTATGGGCGGCGCCCCTTTGGCGGCAGCCTCGTTCGAGAACGCGCCGAGCGCGACGAGCAGGAGCAGACTGTTGATCACGGTGCCTTGCATGCTTACGTCCTCTTGTCCAATGGCTTGACACAACTATGACATTGGGTTGATAGCGGGTTTGGAAATTGTTCACGCACCCCGCGTAAGACTTCCTGTGTGCGCAGGCCCGCAATGGTTGCCAGACATGCAGCGTCCCGTTTCGCGTCGAGCGGGTCGCGTTCCTCAAGAGCGCATACGGCGCGCTTGAGCCAGTGGCTCGCGGTCGGATCGTCGAGGAGCGTGCGACGCGCGCGCACGTAATCGCTGTCCATGGGGCTCAGGTGCGCAATGCAGCGTCGGACGAGAGTGATATGACGCGTTCGCGGCGGATCTTCCAAGCGTCGCCTTCCCGTACGAGTTCGAGGGATTTGAGGACGCGGCTCTTGAACCGCGGCGAAGCGTAGGTCTGCCAGAAGCGAACGCTCGCCCGATTGCCGGAGACACGGACCGAGTGGGCGTCGATCTTCGCTTCGATGCGTGTCGTGCGGGCGAGCGCTGCGCCACGCCGGCGCTGCCAGTCGGCATAGCGGCTGCCGTCCTGCGGGATGTAGTGCGGAGCGTAGAGCGCGAAATAGGCATCGGTGTCGCGACTGCGCCATGCCACCAGCCAGGCTTCAAGCAAGGCCGCAGGGGTGTCTGCAGTGGCGCTGGCAGGCGTTGTCGTCTGGGCGCGCGGTACGGCCGGCGGCAACTTCGCCTCACTACCGCTTGGCCGGACAGTGGGTTCGATCGTGCCAGCGCCACTGTCTCGCGTGGTTCCCTTCGGGGCCTTGACGGGTTCCGGCGCACGGCGGGCCGAGCCTTGTCCGAGCAGTTGCGCCGCGATGCGCTCACGGACCAAGGTGGAAACGTTTGGTACAGCATTTCCGTTCGGAGCGCTCGTTTCGGTGGGCGCGAGCGGTGATGACGCGACCGGCTCGATCGGCGCAAAGGGCGTTGCGCTCGCCCAACGCTTGGGCGTCGGTGCCGGACAGTCATCGGTGCAGAAACGGTAGACCGCGCCTTGCGTCAGACCGAATTGGTCCAGACGACGCGCAGGGAGGGGCCCATCCTCGCCCTGGAAGTAGCTCGGCAAGGGCTGCGGCGCTTGGTGGGCGCACGCCGCCAGCATCAGCGTGAAGGCTGCCTCTGCGGTGCGACGCGACGTGCGTGAAGGGGCTGTTGCGGACGGCAGGTCCTTGGCGCGCAGGGCGAGCGGAAAACGTCGGCCGAGGCGGTAGAGCCGTTCGGTGCCGACCACAGCGGCCACGAGTTCGCCGCGCAGCACCATCAGGTCGGCCTGCAGGGCGACCTCGCAACACCACTCGTTGACGATTGTCCGGGCACAACCGGCCGGTAGCAGGCGCAATGCCAGGTCCTGTGCGCTCAGCCAGCCGCGGCGGTCGAGGTGTTGGGCGAAGATCAGGTGCCAGGGATTGTTCATGGTGGCTCCTTAAGCAGCGCGCCTCGATGCGTCGGCCGGGGACGCAAGAAAGTCCGACCAGCTCGCGCGCAGGCGTTGCGCCGAACTGTGTCGCTGAAGGCCCAAGCGCAGCATGACCTCGCCATCGTCCAGACCTGCGTCAAAGAGCGTGGAGGCATAGGCGTTGCGCAGGGTCTGTCCGCAGATCCGGGTGCTGCGGCCGATGCGCGGATTGTTCGCCTGGGCGGAGTGTCCTGTCCGCTCGGGAGCAACCTGAGCCTCTATGCCCGCTGCAGAGAGGACCAGGCGGATGCGCCGGAACATCGAGGACTCGTGCATGCGCAATTTGCCGGGCTGCCGCGGGCTGAAAGCGCCCTTGCGGCGAGCGGCCGGGAACAGGATGGCGGGATCGAACCCCTGTGCGTTGTGAACCTGCAGCCATTCGCGCAGGATGGCCACCGCGAAAGGGAGCAGCGGCGCCCGAAAGTCGGCCTTGGGGCGCACCCGCACAACGGCCTCCTCGACGTCAATGCAACTAACCGAAATGCGCTGCAGGTCGTACACCTTGAGGCCAGCGCCCAGCGTCAGGGCGACCAGCGCGAGATCACGCCACTGGACCCAGCGCTGCGCGTCCGCGCCGGACTGCGCCAGCAGCGCATCGGTGCAGCGCTCGCAGTGGGCGATGAGTTGCGAGCGGTCCGCGCGGCTCAGGAACTGGGTGGCGCGGTCGGCAATGGGCGCCGACCCCGTCTGCTTCAGCAACGCATGCGCCGGGTTCGGGGCGGTGTGGCCAAGTTCCCCCAGACGGTTGAAGACCCGCTCGATCAGCAGGCGGTACCGCGTGCGGTGGTGATTGGGGAGCGTTTCCCCTTCGAGGAAGGCGTTCAGGCTCGTCAGGCTCCAGCTGCCGATGTCCGGGTGACGTTGTTCCATCCAGCGCACCAGACGCTGCCACATGTTGATGTAGATCCCGCGCGAGCGATCGGAGAGATCACGGCGCCGCACCCAGGCCTCGAACGCGGCGATCGGTTCGCTGCGCCAGGCCTGGTAGGTGTCGAAGAGGTCGACGGCGGCCGCGGAGTGCGCCGGCTGCCGGGCTGCGAGCCCCGTGCGGGCGGTGGATCGGTCTTCGGTTAGTTGCATGCTTGGCCCTTCCTGTTTGGACGACAGATACCTCGCGGCGCGCTCACCAAGTGAGCTAGATCGAGAGCGACGCTGCCGCGAGCACCGGATCAGGCATCTGCGCAGTGATCTGGGCCAGCTCCTCGGACACCTGCAACAGGAAGGGCGCTCCGAGGCCCTGGTAGTCGCGCATCGCCAGCAGATCCCCGGCATCGGTTTCGGCCACGGCGCACAACACCCGATCGACATCAAGCAGTTCAGCGAGTTGCGTGGCGTCGAGCGGAAACGGCGCGGCGGGTGCACGCAAGGACACGGGTGTGTTCTCGATGAGTGCACGCAGGCAGAGCACCTCGAAGCGCAAGGCCTCCTTGATGCGGCCCAGTTCGGGCCGGGGGCTCGTACCCGGATCAACCCACACGAGCAGGGAGGGTCGCGCCGGGTGGCCGACCAGACCGGCCACAGCGAGTTTGGTCAGGGTGAGGGAGGGGACGTTGGCTTTCATGGTGAGGTCGCCGTGTCTTCGCGCCGAAGCAGGCGCGCGTCGTGGAGGAACACGCTTTGATCCTTGCGGCGTGTGCGGGTGTAGAGAACGAGCATGTCGCGCGCACGCGTCATGGCGACGTAGAGCAGCCGCCGCTCCTCCTCCAGCGCGTTGTCGTCGTCCTCGCTGCGCGGACTCGGAATCGAGCCGGCGGTGACATCGAGCAGGAAGACGTTCTCCCACTCGAGACCCTTCGAGCCATGAAAGGTCGAGAGCACGACGCGAACCCACTCGAGACCCTTCGAGCCATGAAAGGTCGAGAGCACGACGCGAGGAAGGGTTTGGTCGGGATCCTTCTGCGCGATCGACAGGCGCAGGGACAGCGGTCCATTGAGCGAGGCGAGGATCTCGGCGAGGTTGGCCACGATGGACTGCGCGCGCAGCTGGGCAGCGGTCGGTTTGCCCTCCCAAACCTCGCCGCGCGCCTCGGCGGCCTCGGCCTCATAGCGACGCTTGAGCACGCCGCCCATCCAGTCACTGACTCCGAAGATGACCCCGGTGATGGCGTTGTCGTCCTTGCGGTCGGCCAGTCGCCGCGCCCAGACGCGACCCAGTTCCAGGAAGCGGCGTCCCGCGGGCAAGGCGATCGTGCTTGGGCCGCCCTCGGTCAGGAGTGCGAAGAGGTTGCCATCGTGGCAATCGGCCAGGGCGCGCAGCTGTGCGTCCGGGACGCCAGCCCAGTGCAGTGCGACTTCCAGCCCGATGCCGTGCCCTTGATCCAGCGAGGTCAGTAAGGAGACGAGGACCTGCACTGCAGGCTCGTCCCACAGGGTGCGACCGGCGCGGATGTAGGGGACGCGCTCCTGGATTAGGAGCCGCTCGAGCGTAACGAGTTGCTGATTGTTGCGGGCGAGCACAGCGATCTGGCCGGCGCGCACGCCGAACCGGTAGGGCAGTCTCCCCGGCGCAGCCGGCGGAATCGGATTGCCTTCACACAGTCGCGCGATCTCTTCGAGAACGGCCTTGGCTTGCGTCTGTGCGGTGTCGGTCTGTACGACGAGCGGCGCCCTGCCTTCCCCGCGCTCGGCTACGAGGGTCTTGGGCACGCGGTCAAGATTGTGTGCGATCAGGCGTGAGGCGGCGGCGAGGATCGGCGACGTGGACCGGTAGTTGTGGTCGAGCGTGACGATGCGAGCGCCGGTTTGCTCCACAAAGGCCATCATGCCTCGATAGCCCATCGAGAGACGGAATCCGTAAATCGACTGGTCGTCATCACCGACCACCGCGGCCAGGCGACCCGGCACATGACGCATCAGCCACTCGAACTGCAGGGGGTCGATGTCCTGATACTCGTCGGTGAGTACATCGGTGACATCCAGCGGTGCGATTTCGCCGGCGTCCATCGCGGACACGGAATCGCGCAATACGTCGGTGAAGTCCTTGGCGCCGGCACTCATGAGTGCGTGATCGAAGGCCTCGGTCAGTTCGGCCGCGTCCCGATGCTGAGCACGATAGTGCGGCAGGACCTTGCACTTGAAGATCTCGGCTTCCGCCTCACCGCTGTCCCACTCGAGATCCAGATCCTGGATGAGTCGCCGCAACAGATGTTCGGACTCGGCCGCATTGAGCAGTTTGATCTTCTGTCCGGCGGCCTTCACCTGCCGCAGCGCGAGCGCGTGAAAGGTGCCAACGGTCAGCCGCTGCGTAGCGCTGGCGTGACGGACACGCTTTCGCAGTCGCGTCTCGATCTCGCGCGCGGCCTCGCGCGAGAAGGTTGTCAGCAAGACACGGGCGCCCGGACGGCGCTCCAAAATGCGCGCGGTCTTCTCGACCAGCACGCGGGTTTTGCCTGAACCCGGACATGCGCAGACAAGCAGATTCTCGTCCGATTCGACGACATCGCGCTGGGCCCCGTTGAGTTGCATAGCGCGCCCGCCTACCCGTTGGCGGCGATCGGTAAGGGCGGCGTGGGTGCTTCCGTTGCCGTGTCGTGGGCCGCCGGCGTGCCGATTTCCTCGACGGCTGGCGTGGCATCGGGCAGTGGCGTGGCGTCGGGCGACGCTCCGTTGGGGCGAGTGCGGGTTTTCTCGGGCCTGATGATGATCAGGTCCGAAGGCAAGCGCTCAGGGGCTTGTTTGCGCGGCCGCTTCTTCGCTTCGAGTTTGCGGTGCTGTGAGCGGTTACGACGCTCCTCCTGGATGCGGTTGCAGATGCTCCGCAGGCGATTGAACTGCTTGCTGGCGACAGCGACGACGTGCACGACCCGCTGGCGTACGGCCCGCGTGCCGTTGACCTTCGCCTGGATCGCCCCTTCCGGCGTGTCGGACAGCTCGCCGATTTGCCAAAGGAAATTGAGCTGCAGGAAGTACAGGTCCGCCTTGGCGAGCAGGTTGAGGAATTCAGCGACCACATTGGACGCGATGTGGACTTCAAAGAGCGGTGCGTTGTCCGGCACGGTCGGCTCCTTGAAGCCGCTGGCGCCGATGCGCCGGGCAGCGGAGCGCAACACGCCGTCGACGGCCTCGTTGGCATTGGCCAGCGCCTTGAAGAGCTCCTGCTCGGCATTCAGCACTTCTTCTTCGTGGTAGACCTTGTCACTGATGTTGTCGGTCAGGATCTCGCGCGCCACCACCGTGATGTAGTAGGCGTCGCGGGACAGCCGCTCGGCGGTGTTCTTGAGGATGCGCACGGTCTCGGTTTGCGAGAGCGGCAGATGCAGACGCGCCATCGGGACCTGCTGGCGCTCGAAGAAACGCAGGCTGGTTTTCGGGAGCCATTCGTCTTGCGGGATGACTGAGCGGGGCGCGTACATGTGGAAGACCTCGCGGTCTGGTAGATGACGAGCGCATCATTGCATTGGCCGCCCATGCGAAAAAGCGCATAAAGAGACCAAAACTAGGGGGTTCCGCTGCAATTTGGGGTTCTGGCATTGCGAAGAGGTGGACGCCTCGCTAGCGTGACAATGTCCTAATGCAAGAGGCGCCCATGCACTCGGTTGCCCTCCTCGTCCGCCCGTTTGAAGTCCTCGCTGAACGGCTTAACGGCCTGGGTCATCATGTCGTGTTGCTGAGTCATCCACACGGCGACGCATACGGTGTGGCCGTCATTGACCGCATCCTGCGGCTGACGTACGCGCCGCATTACGCGTGTGATGTGGAAGCCAATCTGGGAGGCGGCGTGCATCCGACGGCGCTTGCTGACATCGTCGACTGGACGGATCTGGTTACGGCTTGTGCGCGGCTGGAGGCCCTCGCACCTCAGACACCGGCACCTACGCGGCCGCAGCCGATGCTACGACTCGTGAGCGGATAACGACCATGGCCGGTCGCTGCATCGCGATCAACGGTGTTACTGGTGACGAGGCGTTCTACGATTGCGCCGATGGACAGCGTTTGCTGGCCGATGCCGTCAAGCGTGACGAGCGGCCGCGCTGTATGTGTCGGCCGGGCGGCGTGCCGCTTTACATCAGCCGGCGCGGCACGCACTACTTCCTCGCGCGATTGCCCGGCTCGGGCTTCCTGCACGATGCGCAGTGTCCGTCCGGCGAGGACATCAATCTGTTCTCCGCAGCCGACTGCTATTTGCCCGGCGTGATCCACGAATTCGCGGATGGACGCCAGACGGTGCAGATGCGCGACGCGGGCCGCGAGGACGGCGTTTCGTTGGGCGGTTTGCTGGATCTGCTTCTGGAGGCCTCCGCCCTTAACCACTTTCGTCCCGGCGAAGCGCGTGGTTGGCGCGATATCAGGGCGCGATTGGCCGCTGCGGCCGAGGACATCAGCTGCGAACCGGGCGGAGCCCTCGCGTCCCTATTGATCCTGCCCGAGGCGTTCAACCCGGATGCGCCCACCGCCGGGGTCGAACGCGTCATGCAGCAGCTCACCAGCGCGCCGGCGCCGCGGCTGGTGTGTGCGCCGATGCGCCGCCTGGCGCCGAGCCGTTACGGCTGGCTGCTGCAGCTTCGGCACTTGGCCACCGTACCCTTCTGGGTTCGAGA
>APMI01001073.1_pt1 | contig 22713 bp, 20 predicted proteins | sample 667938 | NCBI WGS metagenome assembly APMI01 (sample SAMN01084076, study PRJNA167559) | wastewater metagenome | biome: Wastewater | place: Denmark: Ejby Moelle, Odense | collected 2011-11-28
CCGAGCCGGCGGCGGGACGGCATACTCCTTCGCTCTGGACGTGCGGGATGCTGCGGCCGCAGCGGAAGCCGCCTCGCGGGCCGCGGCGCTCGCGGACGGAACGTTGCACATCCTGGTCAACAACGCCGGCGCGATCGCTCCCGCGATGTTCGACAAGCTCACCGAGGATGCCTTCCGCCGGATCGTCGACATCCACCTCGTCGGGAGTTTCGTGTGCAGCAAGGCGGCGGTGGGTCATCTCCCTAACGACGGCACCGGTCGGATCATCAACGTCACCTCCGCGGCCGGGCTCGTCGGAACCATCGGTCAGGCGAACTACGGCGCCGCCAAGGCGGGCATCATCGGCCTGACGAAATCCCTGGCGAAGGAGTTGGCGCGGCGCGGGATCACGGTCAACGCCATCGCTCCGTTGGCTGCCACCGCGATGACGCAGAACATCCGGGAGAACGAGAAGTTGGCCGCCCTGACGCTGGCGCGGATCCCGCTGGGGCGATGGGCAGAGCCGGCCGAGATCGCCGCGACCTTCGTATTCTTCGCCTCCGACGCGGCGTCCTACATCACCGGCCAGGTGCTGCCGGTCGACGGGGGAACGGTGATCTGATGACTCGTCGAACCACGAGCCCCTTCCTTGCCCACGCCCGCGAAGTCCTCATCACGGAGGCCGTCCGGACGCCGATGGGCCGGTCCCACCCGCAGCGTGGGTGGTTCCGCGACACGCATCCCAACGAGTTGCTCGGCCGCGTCTATACCGAGTTGTTGCACCGCTCAGGTGTGGATGCCGCCCTGATCGAGGACCTCGTCATCGGCTGCACCGCACCGTTCGGCGAGCAGTCGCGCAACGTGGGCCGCAACGCCTGGCTCCAGATGGGGTACCCGCCGGAGGTTCCGGCGGTGACCCTCGACCGGCGGTGCGGCTCCGCCCAGACGGCTGTTGAGTTGGCGGCCGGGCTGATCGGCACGGGGACCCACGATCTCGTCATCGCGGGCGGTGTCGAACACATGGGCCACGTCCCGATGAACTCGCCCGCGGCGATCAGCGAATTGTTCGGTGAGCCCTGGCCGGCGGCGCTGCGCGAGCGTTATGCCTTCGTCGGTCAAGGCGAGAGCGCCGAGCTCATCGCCGATCAGTGGGGGATCGGGCGCCGGGAGATGGACGAGTTTGCGGTCCGCTCCCACCAACTCGCTGTTGAGGCGATCAACGCCGGACGCTTCGACGTCGAGATCCTTCCATGGGAGCTTGACGGTGAGGTGCGCAAGAGCGACCAGACGGTGCGGCCGGGCACCAGCACCGAATCGCTCGAAGCGCTCACGACCGTCTTCCGCGCTGACGGCCGCATCACGGCCGGCACATCCTCCCCAATCTGCGACGGCGCGTCGGGGGTCCTGCTGGCCTCGCGCGACGCAGCCGAGGCACATGGGCTGCGGGTGCGGGCCCGGATCCTGGATCAGACCACCGTCGGTGTCGATCCGATCATCATGTTGACCGGGCCGATCCCTGCAACGCAGAAACTCTTGCAGCGCAACGGTTTGACGATGGACGACATCGACCTGGTCGAGATCAATGAGGCATTCAGCTCGGTGGTGATCGCGTGGCAGCGGGAGCTCGGGGCCGACATGTCCCGCGTCAACGTCAACGGGGGAGCGATCGCTCTCGGGCACCCGGTGGGGGCGACTGGTGGCCGACTCATCGCCACGATCGTCGCCGAGCTCGAGCGGCGGGATGCCGAGATCGGCCTCGTCACAATGTGCTGCGGCGGCGGCCTCGGCACGGCCACGCTGGTGCAGCGGATCGACTGATGATTGATCTTCGGCCCTACGTGCGGCCCGGTGTCGGCGTGTGGTGGAGCCAGGCCAGCGCCGAGCCGACGCCCCTGGTGCATGCCTTCCTCGACCAAGTGGGCAGTATCGGGCCGGTGCGGGCCTTCGTTGGGCTGACGTGGGACGAGCGGCTCACCCAAGCGCTGCCTGACGAGGTGAGTGTCGTGTCCTACGGCGGGCTCGGCGAGTTGCGACGCCTGAGTCGCCAGGGTCGGCTCGACGTCGTTCCCTGCCACTACGGCGCCCTGCCGAGGCTGTTTGCCGAACGCCGGTTGCCCTGTGACGTCGGCTTCGTGCAGGTCTCCCCGCCCGACTCCGACGGCATGGTGACGCTTGGGGTCGGGGTCGACTACGCAGCCGACGCCGCGGCATACACCCCGGTCCTGATCGCCGAGGTGAACGCGAGGATGCCCGCGACCCGCGGGTCGACCCGGATCCCGCTGTCCCGCTTCGCGGCGGTCATCGAGTCCGACCGTCCGTTGCCGGAGGCGCCGGACCGTGGGGGCGACGAGGTCGAGTCGGCGATCGGCGCTCTGGTCGCCACCTTGGTCAGGGACGGAGACACCATCCAGATCGGGGTCGGCACGCTGCCGTCGGCCATCCTCGACCACCTCGGCAGCCATCACGACCTCGGGTTGCACTCAGGAATGATCTCGGACGCCGTCGTGCGACTCGTCGACCGAGGGGTGATGACGGGGGCCTGCAAGGAGATCGACCGAGGGGTGCTCGTCACCGGGGCCGCACTCGGCAGCGCCGCGCTCTATGAGCGCATTGCGGGGCTGCCCGTCGAGTTCCTGCCGGCGAGCTACACGCATTCCCCCACGACGCTGTCGCAACTGGGCAGCCTGGTGTCCATCAACTCCGCGATCGAGGTCGACCTGACCGGCCAAGCGGGTGCGGAGGTTGCGGGGACGACGTATGCCGGTGCCATCGGCGGCCAGGTCGACTTCTCCCGAGCGGCCGCGATGACCGGGGGCCGCTCGATCATCGCCCTGCGGTCCATGGCGAAGGGCGCCTCGACGATCAAGGCGTCACTCGGGTTCGGGTCCGTCACCACCGCCCGTGCCGACATCGACTTCGTGGTCACTGAGCACGGGATCGCCGAACTGCGGGGAGCGAGCCTCGCGCAGCGGGTCCCCCGCCTGATCGCGATCGCTGCTCCCGAACATCGTGAGAGCCTCGAAAAGGCTTCCAGAGCAATGGGACTCGCGCGATGATGCGTGATCCGGAAGGAGTTCGTATGGCGATCCCCGAGTCCGTGCACATCCGTGAGGTCGGGCCGCGCGACGGCTTCCAGAACGAGCCTGAACGGATCTCGACGGACGACAAGGTGCGCCTCATCAACTCGCTTGGCAGGGCCGGCCTGCGGCGGATCGAGGTGGCGAGTTTCGTCAGGCCTGATGTCATTCCCCAACTTGCGGATGGGATCGAGGTGCTCAACCGCATCGACGTCCCGGCGGACGTCCGGCTCATGGTGTTGGTGCCCAACAGTCGCGGCCTGGACAACGCGCTCACCGTGCGCGACCGGTTCCACGAGGTCGTCGTGTTCGTGAGTGCGTCGGAGACCCACAACAGCAAGAACGTCCGACGCAGCGTCTCCGAGACCATGGCCGACAACGCGGTGATGGTCAAGCGGATCACGGCCGAGGGGCTCGGCTGCTCGGGGGTCGTGGCCACCGCGTTCGGTTGCCCCTACGAGGGTCGCGTGCCGATGGACCGCGTCCTTGACCTCGCCGAGCAGTTCGCCGAGGCCGGGGCGACCGAGGTCGGCTTCGGCGACACGACCGGAATGTGCAACCCGGGCTACGCCGGCGAGTTCTTCGCGGCCGCCATCGACCGGTTGCCCGGGGTCGAGATCACCGCACACTTCCATAACACCCGCGGACAGGGTCTCGCCAACGCGTATGCCGCGCTGCTGGCCGGGTGCACCAGTTTCGAGTCGAGCTTCGGTGAGCTCGGTGGGTGTCCCGTCCCAGCCGGATCGACCGGCAACATCGCGACCGAGGACCTGGTGAGTATGTTCCACGAGATGGGGGTCGAGACCGGGCTCGACCTCAGCAAGCTCATCGAGGCCGCTCGCGAAGCCCAGACGGTTCTAGGGCGCCGGCTGACCAGTCATTCGATCGTTGCTGGCGGCATCGACTGGTCCTCCACCGCACGCTGACCATCACGATCGCACCGAGGAGTAGCACATGAGCAATCGAGTTTCGTTCGTCACCGGCGGCGCGCAGGGCATTGGCAGGGGGATCTGTGAAGCCCTCGCCGCCGCCGGCTTCCGGGTCGCAGTCGCCGACCTCAACCTGCAGGCCGCGCATGAGACAGCCGCCGAGATCGTGGGCTCTGGAGGAGACGCGATAGCGGTTCAGGTCGACGTGACGAGTTCCGACTCCGTCGCCAGCGCCGTTGGCGAGGTCACAGCCGGGCTGGGCCCGATCGAGGTAGTGGTCAACAACGCCGGGTGGGATGACTTCATGCCCTTCCTTGCGACGACGGAAGCGTTCTGGGATCGCATCCTCGACATCAACTTCAAAGGTGGGCTCCGGGTGACCCAAGCGGTGGTGCCGGGCATGATCGAGCGCGGTTTCGGGCGGGTGATCAACATCGGTTCGGACGCGGGCCGGGTCGGCTCCTCGTTGGAAGCGGTCTACTCCGGCGCCAAGGGCGGCACGATCGCGTTCACCAAGACCCTCGCCCGCGAGGTGGCCACAAAGGGCGTCACCGTCAACACCGTGTGCCCGGGACCGACCGATACGCCGGCCTTGCGCAAGTTCGCCGATGCCTCCGGTGAAGAGGCGGACAAGGTCATCGGCGGCATGGCGCGGGCGGTGCCGATGAAGCGGTTGGGCCTGCCAAGCGACATCGGCGCTGCCGTCGTCTACTTCGCCTCCGACGCAGCGAGTTACGTCACCGGGCAGACGCTGTCTGTCAGTGGCGGACTCACGATGGCCTGAAGGGGTGGACGCAATGTCGACCGGTGCCGTGACGTGGACCGCCCTGGGGGACTACGACGACATCCGCTACGAGTCCAGCGGTGACGGCATTGCCAAGATCACCATCAATCGGCCCGAGGTGCGCAACGCGTTCCGGCCACAGACGCTGATGGAGATCTCGCAGGCGCTCGTCGACGCGCGCGAGGACGGGTCGATCGGGACGATCATCCTCACGGGTGAGGGCCCCGAAGCCTTCTGCTCCGGCGGCGATCAGAATGTCCGCGGCGACACGGGCTACCTCACCGAACCCGGCCGCCAGGGCAGTGTCGGCCGCTTCCACGTGACCGACCTACAGGTGCAGATCCGCCGGCTCCCCAAGCCGGTGGTCGCGATGGTCGCTGGGTATGCCGTCGGCGGCGGCCAGGTCCTCCATCTCGTGTGCGACCTGACCATTGCCGCGGACAACGCCCGGTTCGGGCAAGTTGGGCCCAAGGTCGGTTCGTTTGACGGTGGGTTCGGAGCCGGGCTGCTCGCCGACCTCGTCGGGTTCAAGAAGGCCAAGGAGATCTGGTTCCTCTGTCGGCAGTACGACGCTCAACAGGCGTTGGCCATGGGCCTGGTCAATACCGTGGTTCCGCTCGCCGAGTTGGAGGAGCAGACCGTGGCGTGGTGCCACGAGATGTTGGCGTTGTCGCCGTTCGCGCTGCGGCTCATGAAGGCGAGCTTCCACGCGGCGGAGGACGGGCTCTCGGGCATCCAACAGCTGGCCCACGATGCAAATTTGCTCTTCTACGCCACCGACGAGGCCAAGGAAGGGCGCGAGGCTTACCGGGCGAAGCGGCGGCCGGAGTTCGACCGCTTCCCTCGACGGCCCTGACGCTCCCTTCCGTTTCGGTCCAACCATTCTTATAATGACATCGAATCCGACTCAACGAAGGTGGTCACGCATGTCTGAGGCAGCGGGGCATGCGGTCGTCTGGGAGATCGTCAGAGACGGCGTCATGCTCGTCACGATGCAGGGTCCCCGTGCCAACGCGTTGGGCCCACTGATCGCCGACGGCCTGCGGGCTGCTCTCGACGAGGCCGACCGTCGTGGAAACATCAAGGTCGTGGCCATCGCCTCGGCCTACCCGGCCTACTTCGCTGCGGGGGCGGACATCAGCCATATGGCCGGGATCGATGGCGAGTCGTTCGCGGCATACGCGGAGGTGTTGCGTGCGGTCCTGGACCGACTGGCTGGCTCCGACCGAATCACGATCGCGGTTGTGGAGGGGCTGGCGCTCGGTGGTGGGCTCGAACTCGCGATGGCCTGCACGCTGCGGGTGGGCGCAGCGGCGGCACAGTTCGGTTTGCCGGAGGTGCGGCTAGGCCTCATCCCCGGCGTCGGTGGCACCCAGCGGCTTCCGCGCCTCGTCGGTCGAGCCCGGGCGCTCGACATCATGCTCACCGCGCGCCACGTCCCGGCCGAGGAGGCGAAGGCTATGGGCCTCATCGATCGCCTGGTGCCGGAGGGCGAAGCACTCACGGCGACCCTCGCCCTCGCCGAAGGGCTCGTGGCGATGTCTCATCCCGCCCAACAAGCGGTCATCAGGACCGTTGACGCGGCTTTCGACCTCCCCCTCGCTCAAGGCTTGCGATTCGAGGCTGAGCAGGTGCAGCGCCTCTTCGAGGACGGGGAGGCCGAGGAAGGGCTCGCCGCCTTCCTGCAGAAGCGCACCCCGAAGTTCGCATGACCCCGCTTCCTCCGACCCGCCGCAGCACGCGAGAACAGCAGCCCTCACACCGCCCGAGGAGTAGGCAATGACCATGCAGGAGAACACACTTCACCTCGAGACGATCCGAGTGGACCGCCCTCGCCCGGGCATCGTGGTGGCCACACTCAACCGGCCGGATCGCATGAACGCCATGACGAGGACGATGTTCCGCGAGTTCGAGGTTCTCGCTGACGCGCTGAACAGTGAGGATGACCTGCGCGTCGTCATCATCACGGGTGAGGGACGGGCGTTCTGCGCCGGCTTCGATCTCGACGCGGCCGAAGACCTGGCGTCGATGACACCGATGGCGTTCCTTGACCAACAGGAACTCGCCGCTCGCGGCCTCCTGGCGATCCGCTCGCTCCGTGTGCCGGTGATCGCCGCCGTGAACGGCGCCGCCGCCGGCGGTGGGCTCTCCCTGGCCCTGGCGGCGGACATCCGGCTCGGATCGCCCCAGGCTCGCTTCAACGCAGCATTCGTCCGGATCGGGCTCTCGGCAGGCGACCTGGGCGCATCGTGGATGCTCACCCGGATCATGGGCCCGGGCCGCGCAGCGGAGTTCGCCTACACGGCCGGCCTCATCGACGCGCAGGAGGCGGAGCGCACCGGGCTGCTCAACCACATCCATCCCGCCGAGTCGCTCCTCGACGAAGCGATCGCCATGGCTGAACTGATCGCCGCAAACTCTCCCGGCGGCATACAACTGTCGAAGCGGGCCCTCCAGGCGAACATGGAGATCGGCTCGTATGCCGCGGCGATCGAGTTGGAGAACCGCGGCCAAGCGCTGCTGACCCAGGGCGAAGACATGCCCGAAGCCCTGGCAGCCTTCAGGGAGAAGCGCCGCCCCGTCTTCACCGGACGGTGATGACGATGACTGTCACTGGCATGCCGGCGCAGGTCGGCGGACTTCGCGACTTCGACCCGCCGCACCTGGAGACGATGACGCTCGAGGTGCTCGAGGACAACGTCGTCGTGATGACGATGAACCGGCCCGATCGGATGAACTCCCAGACGGTGCGGATGTTCGAGGAGTACAACACCGTGGCCCGGGCGCTGCGTGACACCGACGCCCGGGCGTTGATCATGCGAGGCGCGGGGGAGCGGACCTTCTGTGCCGGCTTTGACCTCGACCAACTCGACGTCATCACCACGATGGGAGTGCGCGACTTTCTGCAGTTCCAGGAGCTGGCCTCAGGGGGCCTGAGCGCGATCCGGCACCTGCCCTTCCCCGTCATCGCCGCCATCCACGGCGCCGCAGTGGGGGGCGGGCTGGCCCTTGCCCTGGCTGCCGACATCCGGCTGGTCGCCCCGAGCGCCGTGTTCAGCGCGGCATTCGTCAAGGTCGGACTGTCCGCCGGTGAACTGGGCACGTCATGGCACCTGACGCGGCTCATCGGTCCTGGGCGCGCAGCCGAACTGTCCTACACAGCCCGCCTCGTCCACGCGGACGAGGCGGTGCGGATCGGGCTAGCCAACCGCATCGTCCCCGCCGACGACCTCATGCGGGAGGCCCAGGCCCTGGCGTCCCGGATCGCCGCTAACTCGCCGGCCGGGATCCGAACGTCCAAACGGGCGCTCCAGCGCAACCAGGAAGTGGGTTCGTACTCGGCCGCGTCCGAGATCGAGAACCGGGGGCAGACCATGCTGGCACGCAACCCCGACATGCCCGAGGCGCTCGCGGCGTTCCGCGAGAAGCGTCCACCACGCTTCTCGGGGCGATGATCTGATGGTGTGGGCGTGGACGCCGCAGACCCTTGGTCGGCTGGCGCGCTTCCTGAGCGATCGAGGGCTGACGACGGGTCAGATCACCGTCACCGCGATCGGCGACGGCCACTCGAACCTCACCTACCTGGTGTCGGACGGGGCGAGCCAGGTCGTGGTGCGGCGCCCGCCGCCCCCGCCGGTCCCGCCGGGCGCGCACGACATGCTCCGGGAAGCGCGTTTCGTCGGGGCCCTGGAGGGCACCGGTGTTCCGGTGGCCAAAGTGCTGGCGACGAGCACCGCCGGCGAGGTTCTCGACGTGCCGTTCTACGTCATGAGCTATGTGGCTGGGCCGGTCGCGACAACGCACACGCCTGAGGCATTGGCCACGCCGGTCGACCGACGGTCGATCGGGTTGGCACTGGTCGACACGTTAGCGGCGCTGCACCAGGTCGACTGGCAAGGCCGCGGATTGGCGGACCTGGGCCGACCCGAGGGGTTCAACGTGCGGCACCTCCGACGGATGGGCCGACTGGTGCTTGATGAGGACGGTCGTCCTCCGGCCGAGTTCGCCGAAATCGACGCCTGGCTGACCACCAACGTCCCGACCGAGTCGGGGGCGGCGATCGTCCACAGCGACTATCGGCTGGGGAACGTCATCCTTGGCGCCGACTCGCCAGGCCGGATCACGGCCGTTCTGGACTGGGAGTTGGCGACGATCGGTGACCCGTTGCTCGACCTCGGCTACTTCCTCGCGTGCTACCCCGTCGACGGTGAACCACTCACTCCCACCCAGGAACTCAGTGCAGCGGTCCTCGAAGAGGGTTACCCGAGCAGGGACGAACTCACGCAGCGGTATGCCGCGACAACGGGTGCCGATCTGGGCGCCTTGCCCTGGTACACGACGATGGCTCTGTGGAAACTTGCCGTGCTGTACGAGTATGGGCGTCGCCGCGCCGTCGAGGGTGTTGGTGACCAGTACTACCGAGATGCTTCTCTGGTGGCGTCGTTCCTCGCCGCCGCTCGCCGGATCAGCGTAGTGGGCTAACCGCCTCCCCGCGTGAAAGTCCGCTATACCTTTCGATATGACAGCTAGCCACGCCAATATCCGCTGGCACGATCCGGCCTGGCGGGTTGGCTCTGACAACCCCTTGCAGGCGGGGCTGAGGCTTCAGCAGGGTTGGTGGCGTCAGGTATGCCGCGAAATCCCTGATGCGGGGCGGCTGCACCTGCCGCCCAAGCCGGCGGGACCCCGCAATCCGCTGGTGGTCTCGATGCTGCCGGAGACCACCGTTGGTTTCACGCCCAACCTGATGTGGCCTGCGGCCGTCAAGGCCTAAAAAGTGCCAGATCCGGAATTCAAATCGGGTGCTGGAATCATCAACGAAGATCGGTTGCGCCGGAACCTGCTCTCGTCGCAACCCCTGTGCTTCAACCTCTTCGGGTACCTCAGCAAGGTGGACAAGAACGCGCTCCTGCCCTGGGTGCGCACCTACGCGCCGCGAGCCACGTCCATCTCCCGAATCTGGTTGGAATACGCCCCCACAGCGGAGGACCTGGGTGGCGACCCGCTGGGCGGCTCGGCCTTCGACGCCTTCGTCGAGTACCTGCTGCCAGATGAGTCAAGAGGTTTCATCGGCATCGAAACCAAGTACCACGAGAACCTCGCCAAGGGCCTGAACATCCCCCCAGAGGGAAGCCGTACCCGTGAAAAATACGCGAAAGCGACACAGCTCCGCGGAGCCTGGCGGGTGGGCGCCGCGGTAGAGCTGGTCTCGCATCGAAAGAACCTGCAGTTCTGGTACAACCAGCTCCTCGCCCAGCGGACCTGCGAGTTCGTCAGGGACGCCAACGGCGCGCCCTACACGGAGTTCACCCAAGTGGTCGTCGCCTGCCGGCAAGATGAGAGCGCCAAGGCGGTGGTTCGCGCCGTCGCCGACCAGCTGGCCGAGGGGCACGAAGGAACTCTTCGTTTCTGTGCCATCGATGACGTTCTCGACTCTGTCACGGGTCACGACGACTGGAAGCGCGAGTTCCGGCAACGCTACACAGACTTCACACCCATTCAAGAGCACCTCGCGCCAGGCTCGCCCCTCAAGACGGGGTAGGGGCGGCACTCTGCCGCATACGCGGCCCTGGCCCGGGCGAACCCCAACCCGTGTAGACGGAATAGTCTACACGACGTACCGTTGGCACATGGCTGACAGCACGACGATACGGATCAGCAGGGACACGCATGCGCAGGTGACCCGGTTGGCGGCCGAGCGCCACGAAACGATCGACGAGACGGTCCGCAACGCCATCCGCGCGCTCCGTCAGGATGCGATGGCGCGCGACCTCGCCGACAGCCTCACTGAAGAAGAGACGGCATGGCTCGATGCTGACGCCGGGTGACGTGGTCGAGCTCGACCTAGGTATGCCGGCTGGCAGCGAGGCGGGATCGCGTCGCCCCGCCATCGTGGTGACCGCGGCGCGGGTGCTGAACGGGGGACCCAACGTCGTGCAGGTCGTGCCCCTGACCCGCACGATCCGCACGAGCGGCGCTGAAGTGGTCATCGATCCCGACGAGGGCAACCGGCTGGCAGTGCGGTCGTCGGCGCAGTGTCAGCTCGTGCGTTCCGTGGCCACGGCGCGCATTCGCGAGCGCACCGGCAATGTCGGCCCAGTCGCTCTCGGCGAGGTTCGCGAAACGCTCGCGCTGCTGCTGGACCTCTGACGCCAGACGACGGCACCGAAGGGCTCGCGTTGGCCACCTCCAGGTGTCGGTAACGCTCCGCAGACCCCACCACTCCTGCGACGGAAGCCGTCCGAAGGGGCATCGTCGGCGCGGTGCGCGGCATACCGAATGCCATTGGTCGCCACCCGCGCGCACTCGCACGCTCAGGTATGCCGCCCGCGGCCGACCAATGGCATTCCTTGTGCTCAGCCCGCCCTCCCGTCCACGCCCACTAGCCTGAGCGCGTGAGCGACCCCCGGCCCCATTCCGTCCTGCTGCTCGACGTGGACGGCACCCTGCTCGACTACCAGGCCCAACTCCCCGAGAGCGCCGGCGCGGCCGTCCGCGACGCGAGGTCGCGGGGGCATCGGGTCTACCTGTGCACAGGGCGCAGCCGCGCCGAGATCTATCCGTCGCTGTGGGAGCTCGGCCTGGACGGGCTGATCGGCGGCAACGGCAGCTACGTCGAGTCCGACGGCGAGGTGGTCTGGCACCAGGTGCTGCCCCGCGACGTGGTGGAGCGTGCGGTGGCCTGGATGGAGGGGCACGGCCTGGCGTTCTATCTGGAGTCGAACACCGGGCTCTTCGGCACCGAACACCTGCCCGAGCGGACCGCCGTCCTGCTGGGCGGGGCCACCGAGGAGAACATCGCGCAGGTCCGAAAGGGCTTCCCCCACATGATCTACGACCCCACCCAGGGCCGCGACGAGGTCAACAAGATCAGCTTCGTGCTCGAACCCGGGCTCGACCTGGCGGCCCTCGCCGAGTCCTTCGCGGGAGAGGCCGGCATCGACACCTGGTCGCTGACGGGACGCGGGCCCGAGTTCGGTGAGTTCGGGCAGTTGGGCGTCCACAAGGGCGCGGCCGTGCGCCGCCTAGCTGAGCACCTCGGCATGCCCGTGTCGTCCCTGATCGGCTTCGGCGACGCCCGCAGCGACGTCGAGCTCCTGACCGCGTGTGGCACCGGAGTGGCCATGGGCAACGCCCCCGACGAGCTGCTCGCGGTGGCCGACCTGGTCACCGATCGCGCCGACGAGGACGGCCTGGTCAAGGCCTTCATCCGGCTCGGCCTGATCGACGGCTGACCGAGGGCTTCCCGCGCGCACCAGCGTGCGGAGGGTATGCCGCCCGCTCCCGACCAATGGCATCCCGTGTGCGGGCTGACGCGGACGGCATACCCCGTGCCGCCGTCACGCCCCGGGACGGTCCGCGCGGTCGGGCACAGGGTCGACGCGGATGAGGGTCTGCTGCCCGGTGGCCACCAAGGTCCTCGTCTGATCGGTGACCCCGAAGACGTCGAGCTGGCACACCGTCAGGGTGCGGCCGGACCTGCGGACCGTCCCCACCGCTTCGAGGTGCTCGCCAGCGGCCGGGGCGACCAGGTTGATCTTGTACTCGACCGTGAGCACCTCCGAGCCCTGCGGGAAGAGGGTCAGCGCGGCATACCCTCCGGCGGAGTCGGCGATCGCGCTGGTGGCTCCGGCGTGGACGAAGCCGTGCTGCTGGCTCACCTCCGGCTGGCTGGGCAGCACGATGTGCACGGTCCCGGGGCCGATGTGGCCCAACCGGGCGCCAAGCAGACGCATGAGCCCCTGCCGGTCGAAGCTGTCGCGGATGCGGGCCTGCACCTCGGGGGTGGCGGCTTCGAGGCGGCTGTCGTGGTCCATGAGCACTCCTGTCGCTGGGTTGCCATGGTCAGTCTCGCTGGTCTGCTGGTGAGGTATGCCGCTAAGCGCCGTCCCGCTTCAGCTGGTGTCGGCGCCTTGGGGTTGAATCAGGCCGGTGATCGCATTCCAGTGGTCACCGACCGCGCGACAGGCCTGCGCAGGCCAGGGGAGATGAACATGGCAGCTCGTGGGCGCACCGACGGACCCGCTCTGGGCGAGTTCCTGTCAGAGCTGCGTAGCCGGTGGGAGCCTCTGTCCCGGCAGGACCTTGTGGACGTTCTCGGCAGCCACGCAGAGCGGCTCCCGGTCCGGGAACGTCAGGCGTTCCTCGACATCTTTCCCGACCTTGCGACCCCTCTTGCGGGGACGGAGCGGACCTCGGGCGGGCCGGTGTTGGCGCTCATCGACGAGTTCGCGGCGCGGGTCGCTGCCGGGGAGTATGCCGATGACGAGGGCTATTACCGCGACCGATACGGATGGGTCGATGAGGAGGCTGCCACCTGGGCCCCGGAGGCCGAGGGGCTGTTCGCGGCGATCGGGGAGCTCTTTGTGGCGGGTGACCTCGTTGCCGCACGGGCGGCATACGAGCGGCTGTTGGCTCCCTTCGGTCTGGGCGGGAACGAAGACGTGACGCTGGAGTTGTGGGAGATGGAATCCTCCGACGTGAGCGAGACGCTGGCCAGATATTTGCGCTGCGTCTATGAGACGACCGCGGTGACCGGCCGGGTTGAGGCGGTCCACCGGGTCCACCTGGAGCTCCCCGGTGTGCGGCCACTCACTCTGGCGCAGTTGTCGAGCACTCGCGTGGACCCGCTCCCTGACCTGGATGCCTTCCTGCCCGGGTGGATCGACACCCTCCTGTCCAACACCACGTATCCGCGCCCGCCTGATCGGGTCCGGCTGCTCACCGAGGCCGCCATGCTGCAGGCGGGCGTCGACGGGTTGGCCGATCTGTTCCGGCGTCCTGGCCCTCACCAAGGCGGAATCGGCTTGGCAAGGATCGATGCCCTCACTGCTCAGGGACGTCTTGAGGAAGCCCGGGCAGCCGCCGAGGAGGCGCTGGACGTGGCTGGCGCATCTGGCCCCCATCGTGCGCAGGCCGCTGATCGGCTCGCAGAACTGGCCGGTCAGCAGGGTGACATCACGGCTGCGGTGGCGGCCCGGCGTCGCGCCTGGACGAGTCAACCCACCCGGCCCCGGCTGCTGGCTATGGCGGCGACGAGCATCGATGCTGGAGTGCTCACAGAGACGCTGGCCGCGGAGGCCGACGCCGTCAGCTCAGCCGGTGGGGTGGCGGTTGACCGGCTGGGTTGCGAGCTGTTGTTGCTCGCGGGGCGCATCGACGAGGCGGTCGCGGCCCTGACCACCTCGGCACCGCTTGGCTGGCACAACGCCGATCACCCGGGCCAGGTCGTTCTCTCGGTCCTCTGGGCTGCGGCGACCGGCGCGGCACCTGCTGTGGACTCAGGCCATTTGGGGCGGCTCTACGCCGCTATCGACATCGACCCAGCGGCGCTCCCCAGCTTTGAGGACTGGTTTTCTCCCAGCGGCGACGGCTTGCACACGCGCTACGTCGAGCCCGCGCCTGCTGGCCCCCCGCTGACAGAATTGCTCACTGATGCCATCGGGCGGTTCGTCGGCGACGCGGATGCCCGCGACAAGTGGCTGACCATCGCTGGGACCGTGGCGGACGGGAGGATCGACGCGATCGTTTCCGGGAAACATCGAGGCGCCTACGCTCGCGCAGCGATGTTGGCCTACGCCCACGCGGAGGCCCTCGCCGGCGTCGGCAGGGACGCGCAGGCGCGCACCTATCTCGAGGGAGTCCGATCCCGGTTCCCCCGGCACATTGCTTTCCGCGCTGAGTTCGACGCTGCGGGGGGCGCGTCGACCCTCAGACCTCGACGGCGCTGACCCCTCCCGGCGGCACTCTGACATCCGCAGCTCGGGTGCCACGCTCGGTGCCGGCCTTGGCACCGCCGTAGGGTTTGGAGCGTGAAGACGACACGGCTGCGGGTGACCATGCGGGAGGTGGAGCCGCCGGTTGTGCGAGTGCTCGACATCCCCGGTGGCGCGACCCTGCCGGAGGTGCACGACCTGCTCCAGGCCGGGATCGGGTGGACCGACAGCCACCTGCACCTGTTCGAGACCGACTCGTCGCGCTACGGCATACCGGATCCGGACTTCGGCGACGATGACCCGAACCACCGAGACGAGCGCACCGCCACGTTGCGGGACCTTCCGCTGGCGTTCGTCTACCACTACGACTTCGGCGATGGCTGGGAACACGACATCGAGGCCCTCGGCGCGGGTGGACCCGAGCCGGGCTGCATCGAGGGCCACGGCGCCTGCCCGCCGGAGGACTGTGGCGGCCCCGGCGGCTATGCCGAGTTCCGCACGGCGATCGCCGACCCCGCGCACCCGGACCACGAACACCTGCGTGCGTGGGCTGGCCCGTGGAGCGACACTTTCGATCTTGAGGCCACCAACGCCCTTGTCCACGCCACCGCCGGGAGCGTCCCCGCCAGCGTCAGAATGGTGTTGAACCTGCTTGAGGGCGGAGTGCGCCTCACGCCCGGTGGACGGCTCCCTCGCGTGGTCGTGCGAGCCGTCCAGGCTGAACGCCCGGAGTGGGATCCGTGGGGGAAGCCAGCGTCCATCGAGGACGACCTGCAGCCGCTGCTGCAACTGCACCACTTGCTGCGCACCGCCGGACTGCTCCGACTCTCTCGCGGCGTTCTCACGTCGACCAAGGCCGCCGCCGACGACCAGCAGGTCATCCGCAGGCTCCGCGCGGCGCTCACGGCGGACAGCTTCCTTGACGTGCTCATCGGCGTCACCGCAGCCCGGCTCGCCGGTGCGGGACCGGCCAGCAGCATCGACCTCGCCGAGGCGCTCCTGCCGTGGCTGGACCGGTGGACCATCGGTGGGCGTCGGATCACCACCGAAGACATCCAAGCCCAGTTGTGGCGCTCCGCCTCGCTCATGGTCGGCCTGGATCTCATCGACCCGGGCCCCGGCGTTCGGTCCGCTTGGACTCCGGGACCATCGGCCACGACCCTCCTGCCCCGCGCCACCGCCCTCGCCGCGTACTTCCGCAATCACGCCGACGCGGGTGCCTGATCGCGCTCCGGTCGGTGCGTGGGCGGCACACCGAAGGCCAATGGTCGCCACCCGCGCCCCCTCCCACGCTCAGGTATGCCGCCTGCTCCCGACCAATGGCCTTCCGTGTGCGGGCCCCGGAGCGGCCGACGGCGCAGTTAGTCGAGGTCTTCGCCCGCGAGCGCTTTGGCAGCCAGTCGCTCCTCCTCGCTGACTTCCCACACCTCGTATGCCGCGTGCAGCGCCAGCGCGATGATGAAGCAGCCGAGCACGAGGTCGGGCCAGCCGGACCCGGTGGCCGCAGTCAGCGCGGCCATGGCGATGATCGACACGTTGATCACCACATCGTTGCGCGCCGACAGGAAGGCCGCGCGGCTGAGGCTCCCGCCGTGTGATCGATGGCGGGCCAGCAGCCACGCGCTCGTTCCGTTGACGACGATCGCCCCGAGCGAGGCCAGCACGACGGGCACGACCGCAGGCGCGACCGGGTCGGAGAAGCGCTCGAATGCCTCCCACCCGGCGAACGTCGCCGGCCCCAGGATGATCAGCGCCATCGCCTTGCCCATGACGGCGCGGCGAGCGAGCGGCCAACCGAGGGCGATAAAGATCAGCAGGTTGATCGACGTGTCCTCGAGGAAGTCGACACCATCGGCCAGTAGCGACACCGACCCGGCCGCCAGCGCGACCGTGAACTCCACGAAGAAGTAGGCGAAGTTCAGCAGCGCCACGGTCAGGACGACCCGGCGTAGCCCGGCAGCGTTGGCCGTCAGGTCCGCCTGCGGCGTGGTGTCGTCGTCCACTCGCCCAACGCTAGTTGCCGCCGGCCAGGGGCAGGTTCGCAGCGTGCTGGCCACATCGGGAGGTAGCCAACACTCCGCCAACCCGGTCGACGCCGACCCAGCATCTACCTCCACTTCGCCGAGCTGCACCAACTGGTCGATGCCGTCCTCGAAACCCGCTTCGGTGAGCTGCGCGAGCTCATCAACGACGCAGCCGATGGATCCGCCACGCCCGCAGACGAATTGCGCGCCCGCGCCCGCGCCTACTGCCAGTTCGCCGCAGACCACCCCGGCAACTACCGGGTGATGTTCACCGCCGTTCCCATCGCGCCACGAGCAGGCGCCATCGAGGAACTCCCCGGCGCGCGCATCGTCCTTGAGCTCGCCGACTGCATCGGCCGATGCGCCCAGGGCGGCGCCACGCCCCCGTTCGACGCACTCACGAGCGCCACACTCCTGTGGACCACACTGCACGGCATCGTCAGCCTGCGCGTCAGCAAACCCGCCTTCCCCTGGGCCCCCACCGACGAGCTCGTCGACCGAGCGCTCCTCGCCCTCTGCGCCATCCCCCTGCCGTGACCAGCGCGGCTGCCGCACGGCGAAGCGACGGGCCAGAAGACATCCGTTGAGTGAGTGCCCGGCGGAGTGCGATTGATGGGGTGATCACCCCATCAATCGCACTCCGTCGCGCACACGGACGAGAAGGCAGGTGAGTGCCGGGCCAGTTCACAACCGCGAACTGGCCCAATCTGCCGGTGTGCAGGGCGCCACCTCAACCGCCTGCGGGTGGGCAACGGGACCAAGGGCGGCGCGCCCGGCCGTGGATATGTTCGGGCCACGAATCAGCGCCGATGAAGGGCTCGCTCATGCGACGAAGGCTCAGCGAACGGGACATCAAGGCGATCGCCGAGGGGTCGGCGATCCTCGGCACCGGCGGCGGGGGTGATCCCTACTTGGGATCGGTGTATGCCGTCCGCGCCGTCCGCGAGTTCGGCGAGCCGGAGCTGGTCTCGATCGACGAACTGCCCGACGACACCCTCGCGGTCGCGGCGGTCATGATCGGCAGCCCCGTCCCGATGATGGAGAAGCTCAGCCTCGGTGACGAGGTGGAACGAGCCTTCGAGGGGTTGCAATCGGTCCTCGGCCGCCCGATCAACGCAATGCTGACCTCGGAGATCGGCGGGGTGAACACCGTCATCTCGATCGCCATCGCTGCCGAGCGCGGCCTGCCGGTCGTCGACGCCGACGCCATGGGGCGGGCCTTTCCCGAGGTACAGCTGGTCACCCAAACCATCTACGGCCTCCGGGTCTGCCCGCTGTCGATGGCCGACGAACACGGCAACGTCGTCATCATCAACGCGGTCGACAACTTCTGGGCCGAGCGGCTGGCCCGTCCGACGGTCATCGAGTTCGGGGCGATCTCGCCGTCACTGGGTTTCCCGATGACCAAGGCCGATATCGAGTTGGCGTCGATCCCGGGATCGGTGTCGATGGCCCGCGACATCGGGGAGGCGTTGCTCTTCGGCGACCCTCGTGAAGGCGGGCTCCTGCAGGCGGTGCTCGACCGGACCGGCGGCGTCGAGGTCTTCCGCGGAAAGGTCAGCTCGGTCGACCGGCACGTGACCGGCGGCTGGGCCATCGGCGACGTGAACATCGAGGGGTCCGATGCCTTTGCGGGCGACACGATGCGGGTGACCTTCCAGAACGAGAACCTCATGGCCTACCTCGGCGACGAGCCCGTGGTGTGCGTGCCCGACCTCATCACCATCGTCGAGCAGGACACCTGCCGCGCGATCACCACCGAGAGGCTGCGCTTCGGGTCGCGGGTCAGCGTGCTCGCGATGCCGTGCGACGACAAGTGGCTGACGCCCGCGGGTCTCGCGCTCGCCGGCCCGCGCCACTTCGGTTACGACGTCGACTATGCCCCGTATGCCGGTCGCCGACCGTCGCCGGGACTCGCACCGAATCTCGGGTTGGGTCCAGAGACCACTGCCGCGCCGATGACCGCCCCCGCCACCTCCGACGCGACGAGGAGCTGACCGTGCAGATCGGCATTGACATCGGCGGCACCAACACCGACGCCGTGCTCATGGCGGACGGGAAGGTGCTGGCCACCTACAAGTCGCCGACCACCGCCTCGGTGGGTGAGGGTGTGCACAAGGCGATCAGCCAGGTCCTCGCCTCCGCCGGGGTGAGCACCGAAGTCGTCACCCGCGTCGTCCTCGGCACCACCCATTTCACCAACGCCGTGGTCCAGCGTCAGGGGCTCGATCAGGTCTGTGCGATCCGGCTTGGGGCGCCGGCCTCGCGGGCCTTCCCGCCCTTCTCGGTCTGGCCCGACGACCTGGCCACGGCGGCCCACGGGTCCTCCGCCATCCTCAAGGGTGGCGTCAACTTCGACGGCTCGCCCATCACGGCGCTAGATGAGACGGAGCTGCGGACGGCGGCCGATCGGGCCGTCGATGCCGGGTTCACGTCGGTGGCGCTCACCTCGATCTTCGCCCCGCTCAGCCGCGACAACGAGCAGACGGCGCGCGACATCATGGCCGCCCAGCAGTCCTCGCTGACGTTCACGTTGTCCAGCGACATCGGCAACCTCGGGGTCCTTGAGCGCGAGAACGCCACCATCCTCAACGCCTGCCTCACCCGAATGGCCGTCGATGTGGTCGCGTCCATCGAGGCCGCCCTAGCGTCGCTCGGCATCGCCTGCCCCTTCTTCTTCAGCCAGAACGACGGGACGCTCATGTCGGCGGAGTTCGCCGCGCGCTTCCCGGTGCGGACCTTCGCCTCCGGCCCGACCAACAGCATCAGAGGTGCCGGCTTCCTCGCCGGCGTCCAGGACGCACTCGTCGTGGACATCGGCGGCACGACGACCGACGTGGGCGCGCTGCGCCGCGGCTATCCCCGCGAGTCGGCCAACACCACCGAGTTGGCCGGGCTGCGCACCAACTTCCGGATGCCTGACCTGGTCTCGATCGGCATCGGCGGCGGCTCCCTCGTCGCTGAGATCGGCGGCGGCGCCGCCAACTCCAACGCCGGCATCTCCAACGCCGGCATCCGCGTCACCGTCGGACCGCGATCCGTCGGGCGGCTGCTGACCGAGCAGGCCCTGGTCTTTGGCGGCGCCACCCTCACCGCCACCGACATCGCCGTCGCCGCAGGCCTTTTGGACGCCGGGAACCCCAACGCGGTCGCCCACCTCCCGCGCATCCTCATCGAGCAGGCCCTCGCCGTCATCAAGCGCGACGTTGAGCGGGCCGTCGACGCGATGCGGGTGAGCTCTGACGACCTGCCCGTGATTCTCGTCGGCGGCGGTGCGCCCCTCGTCGGCCTCGACGCGTTCCACGGCCAGCCCGTCATCCGTCCCGACCACGGCCATGTGGCCAACGCCGTCGGCAGCGCGGTCGCCCATGCCGGCGGGGAGTCCGACCGGATCTACAACCTGGACAAGATGTCCCGCGAGGAGGCAGTGTCGTTGGCGGAGGCCGAGGCGCGTGAGCAGTGCGTCCGGGCCGGCGGCGAGCCTGGTCAGGTTGAGATCGTCGAGCTGGATGCCCTGCCTCTCACCTACCTCCCCGGCCAGTCCGTGCGTATCCGCGTCAAGGCCGCCGGCCCGCCGGCAGCGTGAAGGAGCAACTCATGGCAGCGTTCGACGTCTTCACGCTGGGCCCGGCGCAGGCCCCATACGCCTGGACCTTCGGCGGCGCCGCCCCCGTCGCCAGGGTCCGGCCCGGCACCATCCTTGAGCTGTACACCGAGGACTGCTTCGACGGAAAGGTCCGCGGCATCAACGACCTGGCTTCGCAGGTCTGCGACTTCCCCTTCTTCAACCCCCAGACCGGCCCGTTCTACATCGAGGGCGCCGAGCCCGGCGACACCCTCGCGGTGCACTTCGTTTCGATCGAGCCGGCCCGCGACTGGGCCGCCTCGACGACCTTCCCGCTCTTTGGAGCGCTCACCTCCACCCACACCACGGCCACCCTGCAGCCGCCGCTGCCTGAGCTGGTCTGGCTCTGGGCGCTCGACCGCGAGCGTCGAATCTGCACCTTCCAGGGACGCGAGAGCGACCTCACCGTCGAATTGCCGATGGACCCGATGCACGGCACGGTCGGCGTCGCCCCGCCCAACCTCGAGGTCCGCTCCTCGCTCATCCCCGACGCCCACGGCGGCAACCTCGACACCCCCGAGATGCGGGCCGGCGTCACGTGTTACCTCGGCGTCAACGTCGAGGGCGCCCTGTTCAGCCTCGGCGACGGCCACGCGCGCCAAGGCGAGGGTGAGACGTGCGGCGTCGCCGTCGAGACAGCGATGAACACGGTCGTCATCGTCGATGTGCTCAAGGGTGTCCCGACCCCCTGGCCGCGTCTCGAGTCCGACACCCACGTCATGTCGACCGGCTCGGCCCGCCCGCTGGAGGACGCCTTCCGGATCGCCCAACTCGACCTGCTCACGTGGATCTCCGACGGCTACGGCATGTCGCAACTCGACGCCTACCAGTTGCTCTCCCAGGCCGTGGAGTCGCCGCTCGGCAACGTCTGCAACGGCAACTACACCGCGGTCGCGAAGGTCCGGAAGGCCTGGCTCCCCGGGGGCGGCCGCACCAGCGACGCGCATGCTCGCCTCCGTGCCCAAGCCCAGGCCTACCTCGCCCGCTAACTCCCAGCCCACCCGGCACACCACGGGGTATGCCGCGCACCGGCATCACCGAAACACGCGCCCGGGTCTGCTCGGCTCGGTCGGGGTCGGTCCGGTGAGTGAGCGCCTGACGGAGTGCGATTGAAGGGGTGATCACCCCACTCAGCGCACTCCGTCGCGCACTCAGCCGCCCAGCTCGCCCTCGTCTGGGCTGCCCGGCCCTCAGTCGGGTTCCGGGCCGCGGAAGAGCTGCGCGATGCCCACCCTCAGGGCGCTCACGTCGCTGTCGACTCCGAGGAGATCCACGTCGCGATAGCGCCGCGCCAACTCCGCGTTGCCCGCGAAAAGCCCTGTCAACCGGCCGCGTTCGCGCGCGGCAGCAAGCACGGCGTCGATCGCTGCCACAACCGCAGGAGACGTGACTGAAGGCTCCCCGAGCGAGAGCGAGAGGTCGTAGGGACCGATGAACACACCGTCGACCCCGTCCACGTCGAGGATCTCCGCGGCGGCATCCAGCCCGGCCTGCGTCTCGACCATCGGCAGGACGAGGGGGCCGTCCGCGAGCGATGCCGCCCCCACCAATCCCGCCCGCGAGCCCCCCGTGCTGCGGTGCCCACGAGGCGGCGGGTATGCCGCGTCGACCAGACCGCGGGCCTGTGCCGCCGACTCGACAGCCGGGACGATGACCCCGTCGGCGCCGGAGTCAAGGACCCGAGCCAGGTCGGCCGGGTCGTGGGAGGCGAGCCGGACGAGCACCGGAAGGCGACTGGCGCGCAGCAGCGGCGCTACGTCGGCCGGCTCGAGGTCGCCGTGCTGCAGGTCGATCCCGAACCAGTCGGGGCCGACCTGCGCAGGCTCATGCGAGGCGGCGGAGGCGACGACCTCGAGCGCATAGGGGCCGAGGAAGGTCAACCAGAGTCCGCGCTGGCAGCCGCGGCCCGGGCGCATGTAGGTGGTGCGGCTCGGGCGAACGCCCAGTCGGATGCAGGTCTCCAACCAGGCGATAGCCGCGCCGGTCGGGTCGACGACCGGGACGTCCAGGCCCTTGTCGAGCAGACGCCGACGCAGCTCGTCGGCGACCCCGAGCATGCCGGTGCAGCCGAGCACGATGACGTCGGCTTCGCGCTTGGTGACGGCGTCCACGGCCTGCTCGAAAAGCCGGTCGACCATCACTTCGTGGTCGTCCAGCCCGAGCACGGGCAGGTCGATGACGCGGATCGTGCCGATCCGGCGCTCGACGGTGTAACGCCGGGCCAAGGAGTGCAGCATCGGCACCACGTTCTGCAGCACGGTGATGATGCCGATGTTCTCTCCCAGGCTCATGGCGGTGAGGATCGCCGGCTCGAAACCACCGACGACGGGTGCGTCGATGATCTCACGGGCGGCGTGCACGCCCGGGTCGCCGAAGCAGGTGATGAAGACGCCGTCGACGCCGTCAGCACCAGCCTCCTCGATGCGCTGGAGGATGCCCGGGGCCGCGAGGGCCTCGTCGTATTCGGACTCGATGCTGGCGGTTCCACGCTCGAGCGGGATCACGTCGATGGTGGTGCCGGGTGCCGCCCATGCGGTTGCTTCGGTTCGTACGGCTTCGACGAACGAGTCTCCGATGGC
>APMI01029068.1_pt1 | contig 22704 bp, 18 predicted proteins | sample 667938 | NCBI WGS metagenome assembly APMI01 (sample SAMN01084076, study PRJNA167559) | wastewater metagenome | biome: Wastewater | place: Denmark: Ejby Moelle, Odense | collected 2011-11-28
GAAACGAATTATGCATATACCGTTCCGTCAACTGATGAAGTTTACACACCTGAATTATTCGCCGGTATGCAATTGCCTGGCGGGAAATTTTCTTTCATCACTAATTTATATGTGACAGCAGGTGCAGTCTCCGAAAAAAAAGCGGCTCAAATTATTATTAATAATACCGGTGTAATTGAGCAGGTGAACACTTTCAATACCGTGGATGACAGTCCCTGTTATGTAATAGATGCTGCAAATGATGCCCACAACCGCTCACAGGTGTTGTTACTGGATAATAATGGAAGCAGGTCTGTAATAAGGGTTAATGGTACCGGCAGGATCATATTGGCCAAAGGGTACAATAGCCTGGAAGCTTCGATAACCGCAAAGGTGGTTGCTTCGGGAAGAAAAGGACTTTGTATACATTCCAATGCAGGCAATTCATTTTATTCTGACATTATTGTAACAGACACATCCGGCAATATAGATTGTGCCAGCTACGATGTATCAATGATCACCGGTAATACTGCACTGGTTGCAGCCGCAGAAAGTATATACACCGACTTTAACTACAATTATACCGCCGACAGGTTTGGAGAGTTGAGGCACACATTAAAAAAAGAAGACTATCTTATGCAGCAAAATATTACCTGTATGCAAATAAATCCCTGCTGCCATGATACCATTGATAAAACCAATATCGTCAACATCAGCATCTGTGAAGGGAAACCGTATACGCTCCCTGACGGCGCTGTGATACAGGATTCCGGTCTTTATTATGTAACTTTTAAAACTGCGTTGGGTTGCGACAGCATCCGGTTTTATAAAGTAAAAACAGATAAAGATGTGGCAACGCTTTCGCTGGGTAACGACACCTGCTTTATACAACAACAACCTATCACTTTAAGAGCCACCGAAGGTTTCGAAAATTATTCATGGATGGACGAGGGCGTTACGGGCAGCAACGACTACAAGGTTTCGTTGCCCGGAAATTATTTTGTAAGCGTAAACAATACCTGCGGCAGTAAAACAGCCAGCCTGCATGTATTTGAGCTATGCGACTTTCCTGTGTACATGCCCAACGCATTTTCACCCAACGATGACCGGGTGAATGATGTTTTCCGTATAGCCCCGGCCGATAAAAATCAACTTGTCAGCTTTAGTATTTATGACCGTTGGGGCAGCCTGGTTTTTAGAACCACCGATGCTGCATCGGGCTGGAATGGTACATATAAAAATGAACCCTTAAGCGGCGGCACCTATTTTTATTATATCGAAATGAAGGGACTATCGGGAAAGCCCGTATCGAAAAAAGGTTATGTGCTGCTGATTCGATAGAATTGTTTCCGGGTATTTCCGGTTGTCAGATTTCAGTTACAATATTCTCACTGCAGCATCCAGTGCCAGTTCCATCATTGGCAGCAACGCTGTTTCTCTCTGGTTTGCGCTGATAAATTCATGTGTTGGAATGATGTCAGACACCGTAAGCAGGGTGGCAGCATTCTTACCAAGGTGCATGGCGTTGGCAAATAATGAGAAAGCTTCCATTTCCACAGCAAGGCAATGATGCTCCTGTGCTACAGCAGGTGTGCCGGGTTCCTTCCGGTAAAAGATGTCGCTCGAATGAATGTTTATATTGTTCAAGGTCAGGGATTTGTCAACCGCCGTTTGCTTAATAATATCAAATGCATTTCCCTGGTGGGGAATGGCGGATCCTTCAATGCCCCAGGCATATTTTGCAAAGGTAGACTCACTCGCTGCCACATCTACATTGATCAGGTCAAACAGTTTCAGGTCGGTCGAATACGCTCCGCAGGTGCCAATACGCATGATGCAATCCACTTCATATTCTGTATATAATTCGTAAGAATAAATACCGATGGATGGGCAGCCCATACCGCTGGCTCCGATGGTAACTTCTTTGCCCTTGTAAGTGCCCGTAAAATAATACACATTACGGGTCTGGCTAACCAGCCGGTAATCAGTTAAAAAATTATCGGCAATATACTTTGCCCGCAATGGATCGCCCGGCATCAATACGATCTTGGCTATTTCTCCCGGCTTTGCGCTGATGTGTACACTCATGAAATAAATTTTGGGCGGCTAAGATATTTATTTTCGGTTTAATAACGATTTTTGTAAGAATTGCATGCCAAGACGCTAAGTGATCAGCCGCAAAGTAAGTTCATTTTTGCTTCTTTGCCCTTTGCTTCTTTGCGTGAAAAAAACCTATATATGACAACAACAACAAAACACTACGACGCTGTAAAATACAAAACCCCCACCGGCGCAACGATCTCCTGCAAAGGCTGGATACAGGAAGCGGCTTTAAGGATGTTATTAAACAATCTTGATCCCGAAGTAGCCGAACGTCCAGACGACCTCATCGTATACGGCGGAAGGGGTAAGGCCGCCCGGAATTTTGAAGCGCTCGACAATATCATTGCCGCACTAAAAGTGTTGGACAACGATGAAAGCCTGCTGATACAAAGCGGTAAACCCGTTGGTATATTGAAAACACACAAAGATGCGCCAAGGGTATTGATCAGTAATTCGCAACTCGTACCCAACTGGGCCAACTGGAAACATTTTGAAGAACTGGAAAAAAAGGGCCTGATGATGTACGGCCAAATGACCGCCGGAAGCTGGATCTACATTGGTTCGCAGGGTATCGTACAGGGCACGTATGAAACCTATGCAGCCGCTGCGGATAAACATTTTGGCGGCACCCTCAAAGGAACCTTGAATGTAACTGCCGGCCTGGGTGGAATGGGCGGCGCCCAACCTTTGGCCATCACCATGAACGAAGGCGTGGCACTCATTGCGGAAGTAGAAGAGTGGCGCATCGACAAACGCATCGAAACAAGATACCTTGATGAAAAGTACACAGACGTTGATGCCGCCATTGATGCAGCCCTGCAATACAAAACCCAGGGCCTGGCAAAAAGCATTGGCGTATTGTGCAATGCGGTGCAACTGCTGCAAAGACTGATCGAAAGAAATATTATACCGGATACACTTACTGATCAAACCAGCGCCCACGATCCCCTGATCGGGTACGTGCCGCACAACCTCAGTAACGAACAGGCCAATGTACTGCGGGAGCAAAACAAAGAACAATATTTACAACTCAGTTACGAAAGCATGTACCTGCATGTACAACTGATGTTGCAACTGATGGATAAAGGCGCCATTACTTTTGATTATGGAAACAATATCAGGGCAAGGGCGAAGGAGTACATGGAACGGTGTAAGGCAGAAGGTATAGGGCCAAGGGAAGAACTATTCACAACCTTAAACCTTCAACCTTCCACCTTAAACCCTTTCGACTTCCCTGGCTTCGTGCCCGCCTACATTCGTCCGTTGTTTTGCGAAGGCAAAGGCCCATTCCGCTGGGCAGCATTGAGCGGCGATCCTGCAGATATTGCGGTGACCGACGAACTCATCATGAACATGTTTCCTGAAAATAAAGGCATGTTGCGCTGGATGAAAATGGCGAAAGAAAAGATCGCCTTCCAAGGGTTGCCGGCACGTATTTGCTGGTTAGGACAGGGCGAACGTGAAAAAGCAGGCCTGGCATTCAACGAGCTCGTTCGCTCCGGTAAAGTAAAAGCACCGATCGTGATCGGCCGTGATCATCTTGATACAGGCAGCGTAGCATCTCCCAACCGGGAAACCGAAGCCATGCTGGATGGCAGTGATGCCGTAGCTGACTGGCCTATATTGAATGCGCTCGTAAACACCGCCGGCGGCGCCAGTTGGGTAAGCCTGCACCATGGCGGTGGAGTAGGGATGGGGTACAGCATACATGCCGGAATGGTGATCGTTGCTGATGGAACCGATGATGCAGAAGCAAGATTGAAAAGGGTATTGCGCAATGACCCTGGTATGGGTGTGATCAGGCATGCGGATGCCGGTTACCAAGTGGCAAAAGAAACCCTGGAGAAAAACGGCTTGGATTATAAGGAAAGATTGTAGTCATCCTGGAAGTCACTCCTTTTTTCACATGCATTACTTCATTCAATGGCATTATGAATTTTGAAAATAAGGATGGATCGGGGAAGATAAAAATTGCGGTGGACGCCGGTGACTGTTTTACATTTATTAAGCCACTCAGCTTTTGCTGGTATGATAACCGGGGTTCGGTTGGCAAATACCTTTGTGCACTGCCTTATTCACCGGAATACCGGGATGAGATCCACCGTTCAATCACCTCTAATTTAAACACTGACTTCTCACAGAACACAGAAGGGTTATACCAGTTGCTGCTTCCGCTATTTAAACTGTTTCCCGCCGGCAACTATTCCCTTAATTTTTACAATGCCGAAGACAGGGAACTGTTTAAATACCAAAGCTCCGGCGGTGAACTTGCAAAAACCTATATCGGTGACTGGGAGTTGTATTTTGGGAATTTAACGATTGCCGGTGAAGAAAATGAACGTATAAAAGAACACCAGCGTTTTTTAGCAGCCAATGCCAACACAAAAGAGTTTTATCCATCGGATATTCTTGAATATACCACGTTCAACTTTTATTCAGGTGCCGACACTTTCTTTTTGGCAACACAACCCAAAGAAAAGATCGATGAAGAGCGGGTGAAATACTTTGAGCGGGAGATTTCCGCCGGGGCAAGACCCTTTGCGATTATTCATAATTGCTTTTTCCCAGGCTCCAAACCTGGTGAGAGTGATATTGCAGCAACTCAGACCATCGCATCAGATTACTTTGTACTGGATGGTCATCACAAATTACTGGCGTATAAAAATTTGAAACTATTTCCGCCCATTGCATGCCTGACCTTTTTGCCAAAAAGCAAAACGGAGATCATGCTTGATATGAATGAGCTGCAGAAATACCTGCACAGTAGGCAATTTGCACATGTGAAAGAAAATAGTGATTGACCAGGCTGCATCTTAAAAACAACCTGGTCAGTCGCAATCTTTTATATTCAGCCGGTCTACTGCACCACATTAAACTCCACAGCCGACATCAGGAAGGCATAATTTCCGGCAGCAGAATTTGACGAATTATAGGTGCCAAAGTAAATGGAATAGTCGCCTGAAGGCAGCCAGATGGGGAAACTGTTTGGTAAACTGGTGGATGACCTGGCGAACGGCGAATTGGCAATAAATAAATAATAGTTGCCCGGTGAATAATTGACGCTTTCGATCTTCAATACTTTATTCGGAGGAACGGTGAATGGACGGTAAAGGATTGTATCTGGACAACCGGAGCTGCAATTGGACACTGAATCTGCCTGGATGATCACCACACGGTTGAATTGTAAATTATTTTGAGCCTTCACCATGTAAGAACAAACCAGCAGAACAAAAATAGAAACGATTTTTTTCATGATCTTGAAATATGAAACTTAGTGAAATTAAATTAGTTGGATAGTTAAACAAACGATGGATGATCCTAAAATCCCCTTGTTGTATAGATGAGGCTGTTCTGTTTATCAGTATTCACCGCTGAAGTGATCAACAAAAACCAGTTGGTCCCATTGTAAAAATAAAAACCAGGGTCGCCGTCTGATTGATAAACGAGCAGCCCTGTGGCAGGAGCATGAATGGCAGTTCGCTGCTGGGCAGTCATCCTCGGGATCAGCAATCCTTTTGTTGTGCTGCTCACATCGAGTATGGCCGTACTATCCGGCGCAGTGCCGCTATTGTTGACGCTTACAGATTGCGCAAAACATTTACCGGAGAACAACAGGGCGAAGAGGGCAGTAGTAAATTGTAAATATCTTTTTTGCATGAATAAAATTTAAAGTGGTCGAAGATACATTTTCTCATTTAATATTCTGATCACATTGTATAGCTGTTACAGGAAACTTTGTAAACGATCTGAGTGATCCTTTTTTGATTAAAACCATCCCTTAACCGGTCATTTTTCCCAGGTAATTTTTTCAGTCAACGGAATTCTTCTTTTGCCTTCCACCTGCTCATCCGTTTTTCCAAGGAAAAGAATACCCGGTATAAGATCTTCTCCCTGCAAATTAAAATGGGCTTTCATTGCTTCGCTTAATATCATTCCGCCCGTACTCCAGAGAACAGCAATATCCAGTGCCGCTGCTCCCAATAAAATATTTTGCATGGCACAGGAAACAGCCGCCAGTTCTTCCATGGCTGGAATCTTTTCATTGCTGCGTTTCATGATGCAAACAATCATGTGCGACGACCTTTCACCGTTGGCAATGATGCTGTCATATTTTGATTGCATGAATTTTTCGGGTGCTGTATGCTGCCTGTACAAGAGCGCATGCTGCCGGCTGAACGCAGCAACTTTTTCACCGCCAAATACTATAAAACGCCAGGGTTCAGAAAAGGTGTGGGTCGGCGCCCAATCAGCCAGTGCCAGCAACTCGGATATCTCTTCGTCCGGGATATTATTGCCATTGAAAAGTGCAGGTTTTATACTGCGTCTTTTTTTTATGATGGCAGATAAAACTGTAAAGTCTTTGTTCATAAAAATTACTTGAAAAGCAAAGTAAAGCGAATGTGAACAAATTGATTTACGGTTGAGGATATTAATTGCACCTGGCTTATATACCTGCTGTCGCTATGTATCTTTGTACAAAGCGATATAGTATGGAATTAGGCATCGGCATGTTCGGCGACTTGCACATTGATAAAAACGGCAACCCACAACCCACTGCACAAAGGTTGCAGGAATTGATCGAAGAGATCAAACTGATGGATGAGCTGGGGCTTGACTTCTATGGTATCGGCGAACACCATCGCCCCGATTATGCGGTATCTGTTCCCGAGATCATTTTGGCGGCGGCGGCCACTGTTACCAAAAAAATTAAACTGGGCAGCGCTGTATCCGTATTAAGTTCAGCAGATCCGGTAAAACTGTATCAAAGTTTTGCAACGATCGACCTGTTAACGAATGGCCGGGCAGAGCTGGTGGCGGGCCGTGGAAGTTTCATTGAGTCGTATCCATTGTATGGTTATAACCTCGAAGATTATGACGCCCTGTTTGAAGAGAAACTCGAGCTGCTGCTAAAAATAAATAACAACGAACGCATCACCTGGAATGGAAAATTCCGGGCAGCTTTAAACAACCAGTTGATATTGCCCCGTGCTGTCAACAATCACATGAACATCTGGATCGCTGTAGGAGGCACCCCTGAAAGTGTTGTAAGAGCTGCCACTCACGGGCTGCCGGTTATATTTGCCATCATCGGCGGTAACCCTGCTCATTTCAAACCCCTGTTCGATTATTACAAAGAAGTGTACCGGAGCTTTAATCATGATATTCAAAAAATGCAGGTCGCAGTACACATGCACGCTTTTTTTGGAGAAGATGGGGAACGAACAGCGGCTGAGTATTATCCTGTTTATTCCGGGCAAATGAACCGGATCGGGCAAAGCCGCGGTTGGCCGGCTTACCAGCCGCAGCAATATGCCGCCGGCCGTGGGCCGCAGGGCCATTTACTGATAGGAGATGCCAACCAGGCAATCGATAAAATATTGCAGTTACAGGAAATGTTTGGTCTAACCCGCTTTTCTGCTCACATGGATGTGGGAGGCCCTTCCCATGCTTCGCTGATGAAGTCGATAGAATTATATGGAACAACCATCGCTCCTGCAGTAAGAAAGGCGCTTGGTAAATAGCGTGTAGCCGGCACAGTGATACCTGTTCAATTTTACTACTGACGCCGTCTGTAATTTTAAACCATAGACCTTTAAGGAATTATATTTTACTGTTATGAAAAATATCAATTGGGGAATAATTGGTTGCGGAGATGTAACGGAACTGAAGAGCGGTCCTGCTTTTAACAAAGTGCCGCATTCCCGGCTGGTGGCCGTAATGCGGCGGGATGCAGCCAAAGCAAAAGATTATGCCGAAAGGCATGGAGTGCCCCGGTGGTACAATGATGCCAGCCAACTCATCAACGACCCGGAAGTGAATGCAGTGTACATTGCAACGCCGCCTTCCTCTCATGAAGCCTATGCCATTGCAGCATTGCAGGCAGGTAAACCGGTGTACGTAGAAAAACCGATGTCACTCAACTACCAGTCAGCGCTCAACATGGCAACTGCAGCGGCAGATTGCAATGGACTGTTGACCGTAGCGCATTACCGAAGGCAGTGGCCTTTGTTTATAAAACTGAAGCAACTGCTCCACGAAAATGTGATTGGTGAAGTGCGCCTTGTTCGGCTGGAATTTTACGCTCCGCCTCTTAGCAGCGGGCAATTAAAAATTGAAAGGAATGCCTGGCGTGTAGATCCGGCCATTTCCGGCGGGGGGCTGTTTTATGACCTGGCACCACACCAGCTCGACCTGATGCTCTATTTTTTTGGAGCAGCGAAACAGGTGAGCGGCATTGCAACCAACCAGGCCGCCATCTATGGGGCAGATGATCTTGTGACAGGGAATATCCTGTTTACCAACGGGATTGTTTTCAGTGGCACCTGGTGCTTTAGTGCAGCTGCACAGCGTGATCATTGTGAGATCGTTGGCAGTGAAGGCAGTATCAATTTTAGCTTTTTTAATGGCAACTACATTCAGGTCAATAACCGGGGTGAAACCAGTTCTCACCAGTTCGAACAACTGCAGCATGTACAGCAGCCCATGATAGAACAGGTGGTGCAGTACTTCGGTGGTGAGGCTCCTAATCCCTGCACCGGAAAGGAAGGAGCAACCGTCATGCGCTGGATGGAAGCATTTACTTCTTCCAATAAAAATGATATTTATCAGCAGCCCTGCTAACGGGCATCACAGCATCATTTAGCGTAAAAAATATTTTTGCACTCCATACCAACAGGCCTGGCAACCAGGCAGGAGGGCAAACAATCTTTACTGAAAATGCTGAGCATTACAAAAATATTCCGCTTCGAAATGGCACATGCCATTGCCGGTTATGCCGGTAAATGCAGAAATATTCACGGTCATTCTTATGTGCTGCACGTAACCATTGCACAGGCAGGCAATGAAGCAGAACATATCCCGGCTCCAGGTTTTATCATCGATTTTAAAGAACTGAAACAGTTGGTGAACAGCGCTGTGATCGATCAGCTTGATCATAGCCTGGTACTTTCTAACAGTTATCTTGCTACACACCCATATCATACAAAACCAGAAAACCTGCTTACCTGGCAACAGGAACCAACAGCTGAAAACCTGCTGTTGCATATCCGCAATGCGCTGTTGGAAAAGATCAGGCCACCACTTGTCCTGTACAGGCTGAAACTATACGAAACTGCCGATTCTTTTGCAGAATGGGAAGCGTAAAACCTGGTCGACACCGCAGGTCACACTGGTCGGTACCACAGGTCACACTGGTCGGCACCGTAGGTCAGACCAGAAAACCCCACCAGTTGCCAGTCGATTCATACCATAAAATATTAGTGTGTTGTAAACTTATTTTTCCGGGGATTGTTATGGTTTTCTTTAACAAAATCAACCGTTGGTTAAACACCCGTTTTTTTATCTTTACAAAAAAGCACTCAATGAAAAAAAGTACCACAATATTCCTGCTGGCCGCAGTAGGAGCCGCCGCCCTTACCTACAGTCTCATCCGCAAGGCAAATGCAAAAAAAAGGCTGGCTGTAATTGCAGATGAAGGATATGAAACAGCCTCCGACATACTATTTCCCGGCAAGCCGGTGAGCAATCGCCTCCATTACGGCCCTGTGATCCCCAACAATGAATAAGGCGTTGTTGGGTGCATCAACCGAAGAAAGTGCCTGTGTTCTTTCTGAGAAGGAGAGTGCTTGTTATTTGAATATTTTATTCAATACATTTGCCATTCAAAAAAAGAACAACAATGAAAAAAATATTACTCGTTTTAAACGCAACTTTCCTGTTGCTTGGCGCCAGTGCACAATCACTCACAACGCCGCAACTATCTCCAACACAAACCATCAAACAAAATTTTGGCGTTGGCAATATCGAATTAAATTATAGCCGCCCTGCAAAAAAAGGCAGAAAGGTGATGGGCGACCTCGTACCCTTTGGTAAAGTATGGCGCACCGGTGCCAATGCTGCTACCACCATCAATTTCAGCGAAGATGTAACCATTGGTGGAAAGGAATTGAAGGCAGGCAAATACGGACTGCTGAGCATACCCGGAGAAAAAAAATGGACGATCATTATTTCAAAAGATGTAACAGTTAACCAGCCTGCCAGTTACAAAGAAGAAAATGATGCAGCAAGAGTAGAAGCGGATGTTATAACTACTCCTTTTACTGTTGAAAATTTCACTATCAATTTTGCTGACATTACCGGCAGCAGCTGCAATGTTGAACTGATGTGGGAAAACTCTTACCTGAAGTTCCCGATCACTACCGGCACGGAAGCCAAAGTGATGGCGCAGATTGACAATGCCATGAATAAGGATAACAAGCCTTACTTTGCGGCAGCTTCTTATTACTATGACAATGGTAAAGACCTTAAACAGGCGCTGGGCTGGGTTGACAAAGCCCTTGAATCAAACAAAGATGCATTCTGGATGTACCTGTTAAAAGCACGTATCCACAAGAAACTGGGAGATAAGGTTGCAAGTAAAGCGGCAGCTACTACCTGTATACAACTGGCCACTACAGCTAAAAATGATGATTATGTGAAAATGGCAACAGACCTGATCGCTGGTTTATAAAAAATAAATAAGTATAGAGAAGCCGGGCACATGTCCGGCTTTTTTTATTATCTGCAGTTCAGTTACAAAAATCCCTTCGACGAATCGAAGGGATCTCACAAAAAAACTACCTCTGTATGATAGTTGAATGCAATATAATTACTCTTTTTGTTGGTTGATATAAATCACAACAATTTTTACTGGCAGCGTTTTCTCCATCAATGGAAATGGGGCAAATATTCAACAGATCCATGCTTTAGTAGTGCATGCTTCACCAATATTCATATTGGCTGCCTGTTTAATCATTTGAACAAGATTAGAAAATTATTAAAGTGACGGTTCATTTCTGCGCCAGCACTTCTACCATTTCAATCACCGGATCGCCCTGTAAAAGAGTGGAGGCATTTGCCACCAGTGCAGCAGCAATGGGGCCATCAAGATGCGCCTGGCGGGCTTCTTCACTTTCAAATGTGTCAAAGATGCCAAATGTAGAGGGCCCCAGTTGAAGGGCATACCAGTTTACGGTACCGTGTTCAGCTACGGCCAGCGGCAAGGCTGATCTTAAAAATTCAAGTACTTCATTTTCTTTCCCGGGCCTGGCTTCCACTCTCGCCAGTATTGCAAATTTTTCCATATAGATAGTTTGCCAGTCATTACAACAATGATTGTACCATCAACAACAGGAAAGGGTTGTACGCTGCAAACTTTACGGGTCGAGATCATTCCTGAAAACTCTTTTGCCCTAACGGTATTTGCCTGTTATTTTTACCGGCTAAATACCATTCATGAAGCTGCTATGCCTAATATTATTTCTCCCGGTCTTTTACCTTCACGGTATTGCGCAGCAGTTGCCGGTAACGGATTCGGTACTCTCGTTATCAGAAGTGCTGGTAAAAGCATTTGAACAAAGCCATAGCAGCAATAGCGTACCAGTGCTGAAACCGATTGGCGGAAACGGTATCGACCGCGGCAATAACATCTCTTTTGTAAATATACTCAACACGGTAGCCGGTGTTAAGATGGAAGAAAGATCCCCGGGAAGCTACCGCATCAACATCCGGGGCAGCGCTTTGCGTTCGCCTTTCGGAGTACGCAATGTAAAGGTTTACTGGAATGGCATTCCGGTTACAGATGCAGGCGGCAACACTTATTTCAACCAGTTTTCGCCGCCTGATATTGCGGCCATAGAAATTGTAAAAGGTCCGGCCGGAAGCATGTATGGAGCCGGAACAGGCGGACTGATACTAATGCAATCTTTCGCCAACAGGTGGCAGCCGTCCGCCGCTATCGAATACAGCACCGGCAGTTATAATTTACAAAATGCCATCGCAACAGTAGGTTTTGGTAACAGCGGCTCAAAAAACCTGTTGAGTTATACGCATTCAGCGGCTAATGGTTACCGTTACCACAGCAGCAATCATAAAGACAAGCTTTCCTTTAGTGGACAGTACCAGTTAAATGAAAAACAGTTGCTCATGGTAAATATCCTTTATTGCCACCTGTTTTATGAAACACCCGGTGGACTGAATTTACAGGAATATCTTGCTGATCCACGACAGGCAAGGCCCGCAGCTGGTGCATTTCCATCCGCTGCCGTTGCGAAAGCAGCCATTGATCAAACCAGTTTTTTAACCGGCATCACCCATGAATACCATTTCACGAAAAGCGTTAAGAACAGTACGACGCTATACGGCAATGTTGCCCGTATAAAGAATCCCACTTTCCGAAATTATGAGCGCCGCACTGAACCCGGTTTTGGCGGCAGAACGGTTTTTTCTTTTGAACAAAGCTGGAATACAACCAACCTTAAATGGACAGGCGGAGCCGAATGGCAACGTGGCTTTTTCAATGTGCAGGTTTCAAAAAACCGGGCAGGTAATGCAGACAGCCTTCAAACGGATGATGACATCGTTTTTACCAGTGGGCTTGTTTTTGCGCAGGCCAATCTTGAATTGAACAGGCAATGGTTTATCACTGCAGGAGCCAGTATCAACCGCTCCGTTGTTAGTTTTACCAGGCTCAACGCTTACCCCGTGCAGGAGCAGCAAAGGGATTACGGCAATCAATGGGCGCCACGGATAGCGCTCAAAAAAACATTTAAGAATAACCACGAATTGTTCATCAGTATCTCCAAAGGTTTTTCACCGCCAACTACCGCAGAACTGCTTCCCTCAACAGGTGTGATCAGTACTTTTCTTCAGCCGGAATGGGGCATGAGTTACGAGGCAGGTGGAAAGCTTTCGTTGCTGCACAACCGGCTTTCGTTATATGCCAATGCTTTTTATTTTAGATTGAACGATGCACTCGTACTCCGTAAAGACAATAACAATGCAGATTATTTTGTGAACGGAGGAAATGTGCAGCAGAAAGGAATTGAATGCAGCAGCAGCTATTTTCTCTCATTGTCCAGTCACTTTATCCAATATCTTTCATTCCGCACTGCCTATACCTTTAGTCATTTTAAATATGGGAATTACAATAAGGCAGGCAAGGATCTGTCCGGGAATAAACTGCCAGGCGTACCCGAGCATTCAGCAAATGTTACGCTTGATATCCTTACAAAAAAAGATTGGTATTTTAACAGCAGCGCCTTTTTTAACAGCCTTGTTTTTTTGAACGATGAAAATACTGCTGCCGGCAATTCATCTTTTGTTGCAGGTTGCAGGCTGGGGTGGAAGCACCGTTTCAGCAACAACAAAATAGTTGACATTTTCGCCGGCGTGGAAAATGTTTTTAACCAGCGCTACAGCGCAGGCTATGATATCAACGCTGCCGGCGGCCGGTATTACAATGCAGCGCCATTAAGAAATTACTATGCAGGCATTGCTTTCCAAATGCCTACCGGCAATCACTCCGGCGTATATTGATTAGTGTTACCCATAAAAAAATACCGGCATATTCCATCTGCACGGATAACATTGTCGACGTTTGTTGCAATATTATTTCTTGCTGATCTTGTAAAGGTTGCCATTATCAGTAACGGCGTACAATACCCCATTTGAATAAGCCACATCACGGAACCGTTCTTTTTTATCTTCCAGCAATCTTTCTTCACCTACGATTTTATTATTGCTGATCACGAGCCTCACAATATGCTGGCTGCTGAGTCCGCCAATAAAAAGATTGTTCTGCCATTCAGGTATCGCATCACCTTTGTAAAAACTCATGCCGCTTGGCGACAGTACTGGGTCCCAGTAATACACGGGTTGTTCCAATCCTTCTTTCTGCTGCAGGGGTTGCTGACCAACCGGTTCGCCGCTGTATTCAATGCCGTAAGTTATGACCGGCCACCCGTAATTTTTCCCGGGCCTGATGATATTCACTTCATCACCGCCCCTTGGCCCAAATTCTGCTTCCCACAATTCACCTGTCGCAGGATTGATATCGAGGCTTTGCGGATTGCGAAAACCATAAGCGTAGATCTCCGGCATAGCACCCGGTGTGTTCACAAAAGGATTGCCTGGCGCAGGTTTGCCTTCAGCCGTAAGCCTGAAGATCTTTCCAAGCCCGGCTTCCAGCAACTGTGCCTGGGCACGCCCTTCAAGGATCGATCTTTCACCAGCGGTTACAAAAAGATACCCGTCTTTATCGAACATCAATCTTGAACCAAAATGGAGATTGCTTTTTAAGGCTGGCGTAGCACGGAAGATCACTTTTACATTCTCCACCGTTCCGGCACCTTCATTCAACCGGGCTTTTGCAACGGCGGTAAGATTGCCATCGCCCTGTTTTTCAGAAAATGACCAATAGATCGTTTGGTTGCTTGTAAAAGCAGGGTCAAGCGCCACATCCAGCAGGCCACCCTGCCCATCTTTTTCCACCACCGGTAAACCAGTGATCTTTTTTACCAATGCTCCTGTTGAATCATGGATCACTATAAAGCCAGTCTTAATGGTAAGCAGCAGCCTTCCATCCGGCATGGGAATTACGGCCCAGGGACTGCCCAGTTTTTCGGCAAGCCGCTCCACTTTGTAAGGAGTGCTGGTTCTTACCCCGGCGATCCTGGTTTGACCTGCAAAGGCAGGCTTGTAATTGCTGTTGGGTTTTTGTGTTTCTACCGGTGCTGGTGGCTCGGGATGCGGAGTATCTTTTTGTTCTGTTGCTGCTTTGGCAGCGCTGTTGTTCCCGTTGCATCCCATCATGGAAAAAAAAGAAAAAATGGCTGCAGCATATAAAAATGACCTTGATTGCATGTGTTGAATTTTTCAGGTGAACGATAAAGATAAAGCCGTTTTGCAAGAACCTGCCTGCATCCGGTTACTATTTCATAAACGGTAAATGGCGGTAATTGTTCAACGATGGGTTTTCATAAAAAACAACGGCTTTTCAGCAGCCAATAAAGCAAAATAAAAGCAGTCGGGCGGTCCCGGAAATCATGTCATTCCTGTATTTTTGTTACACCACAACAATACCTTAAAACAATGAGAAAAATTCTAACTGCGGTACTTGTTTTACTTTCCCTGCACAGCTTTTCACAGTTAACCATTGGGGGCACTGTATGGTACGATGCAGACTACAACCACGTATACAATTCAAATGAGCTTCCCCTGGTGAATAAGATCATCAAACTGCAGCAGGTTGGCTCACAATTGACATATTATGTACAAACAGGCAGCGATGGATATTATTCAAAGGATGTAGTGCCGGGAGATTACCTGGTAAGTTTTTTTGACAGCTATGATAGCGTGAACTACAGGCCGGCAGCTACTGTGGAAGTATTTGACCAGGGTGGGGGTTATGAATATGCGGACATTGCTTTTCAACCCAAACGGGCTCCAACTTATGTGGGCGCTTCCTTGTATTCACATGATTTCATCAGCAGTTTGCCGCCGGGTGGCAGCAGCCAGCAATTGGTACTGATGTATGGATACACTGATATTTCAATTATGTCGATGCCGGTAAAAGTAACAGTCGATTTCAATCCCATGATCACTTTAACAGGGGCTTCTGTTACACCAAGTGTTTCAGTTCCGGGCCATGCAGAATGGAATATCAGCAGCCTGGATGCAAGTGAAGGCTATCCCTTCAACAATCCCGGTGATACGATCCTCTGCAGCTTCCATTTTCCACCTGCAGGAGATACCATTGAAAGTTTTGAGATTGCACCTGCCCTGGTACCGCTAATTGCGGTTGATACCATCAGCACGATGTTCCAGCAATCCACTTTTTTATTCAACCAATGGCAGCACACCCCGGTTGGTGTAAGCTCAGGTGTAAAGTGGATGTATTCACTTAACAGGAGCGGCGCTGATTATGACCTTCCCTATTTTGGCAAATGTATCGACACTGCCTATTCCGGCGATGGTTACTTTATCGTTGCCGGCAATGTAGAGATCGATAGCTTCAGTAATCCGATCTACAATACGATCATATCCAAAGCCGGGAAAGACGGGCTGCTTATATGGGAAAAAAAGATATCATCCGCCGATTTAAATGGGTTAAACATGGAGCCGGCTACCATTACGGCCATGCCTGATGGTGGATGTACCGTGTTCGGCACCATGCGCAGGATAGATTCTATAGACAGGTACTGGAATGCTACCTGCGCTTTCAGGATCGACAGTACCGGCAATCTGCTATGGCAAAATGTTTATCCCGCCTATGCAGGAGAAGATGTATATCATTCGGTTACTACCAGTGATGGCGGCTTCCTGGTAACAGGCTATGCTGCCAGCAATGTTGCCGTGCCTGGTTCCATTAATGGAGACAGTGTGCAAATTGGTAATTTATTCATTGAAAAAATTGCTGCTAACGGTACCGCACAATGGAGAAAAGAATATGGCGGATCCAGGGAAGATGCCGGCTTAAAGATCGTGGCGCTTAGCAATGGTACTTACCTGGTACTGGGAGGTACTACTTCCAATGATGGCGATGTAGTTGGTTCACACATGAATGGCCAGGGCAATACTAATCCAGACAGCAATTTTATTATCGAAGGCTGGATACTGAACATTGACGGAAATGGCAACCTGCTATGGAACAGGTGCTACGGCGGTACGGGCAATGGTTATTTCACTGATGCGGTGCAATCCGGCAACAGCATCCTGCTGGCAGGCTTTACCAGTTCTAAAGACGGTGACCTGCCCTATTACCCTGAATCAGGCATACCACTCTGGCTGCTGAACATCAGCAATACCGGTACCATCAACTGGAGTAAATACTATAAATACTACCCCGGTTATAAAGACACGGCCTACCTTAATTCACCGGTTAGTTCCCTGGAAGAACCTTCTTTTAGAAATATTTCTAAAACCAGCGATGGCAATTTTGTGCTTGCCGGCAGCCTGTTTGACAGCTATGGTGTGCTGAGATCGAAACATGGAAGTGAAGATTTTATTTTTATTAAGATCAATCCAGCCGGGAATCTTATTTGGCAAAAATCGGTTGGAGGAACCGGCTACGAAAGTATCAGTAATGCAATGGCAGATAAAAATGGAGACATTGTGTTCGCAGGTGAATCTGAATCGCAGGATGATGACCTGTATGGCCGTACTGCCACCGGGCAATATTATACCAAAGTGTTCGGTAAAATAGGTGTAACCAATCTCATTAAAGGGCAGGTGTTCATTGACAACAATGGTAATAATATTAAAGATGCCGGTGAAATTTTATACAGTAACGGTCACGTACAATCGATAAAGGCCAACGATACGCTTACCGGTTATATTTTTAACGGGCAATACCTCAACAATGCCGATACCGGTAATTACAGCACCAGTTATATACCCGTTAATAACTATTACACCATTTCACCGGCGGTTCACAATAGCAATTTCGCCTCGCTGGATCAAACCGATATCGTTGACTTTGCATTAAGACCAAGACCAGGTATCAACGACCTGGAGATACAGGTGATACCACTCAGTCCTGCCAGGCCGGGCTTTGAATGCCATTACCGCATCATTACCCGGAACATTGGTACCACCATCATGAACAATGCGGTTACTGCTTTAAAGAAAGACATCCGGCAGGCCTATGTTTATTCCAGCAGGCCATATTCCGGCATCACCGGTGATTCGTTGTGGTGGGGGCCTGTTACACTTGATCCATTTGAGGCAGATACCATTGACGTAGTATTGCTGAACGCAGTTCCTGTAACACTTAACAATGGAGATACGCTGTTACTGCAGGCAACCGCCAACCCACTGATGAATGATTCTTCTGTAGCAAATAACCGCAGCAACCTGTTGCAACCTGTACGTGGTTCCTTTGATCCCAATGACAAATCGGAACTGCACGGCGGACAACTTACGCCGGTAGCTTACAGCAATAATGAATACCTGCAATACCTGGTACGTTTTCAAAACACAGGGTCTGATACCGCCTTCTTTATAACGGTAAAGGATACACTCGATCCAAAACTGGATCTCCGGAGCCTCGAAGTGATCTCGGCCAGCCATTCTTATGATTTTAAACTGGACAAGAATGTTGCTACCTGGCAATTTAGGTTCATCGGGCTGCCGGACAGTCTTACCGATGAAGCCAGCAGCCATGGTTACCTGCTCTTTAAAATAAAACCAGTGGCGGGCCTGGGAATCGGCAGCATCTTCTCTAACAGGGCATCCATTTATTTCGATTTTAATTTACCGGTACTCACCAACGACGAAAAAACAACCATTGGTGATGGCAGTGGCATTTGCCCGGGTGGCAATGTAAAATACAATTCTTCCATAACCGGTTCCAGCTACCAGTGGCAGGTAAATACCGGCAACGGGTACACGAATATCAGTAATAATGCCACCTACTCAGGCACTACTACTTCGGCATTACAACTTACCGCTGCCTCAACGTCGATGTACGGTTATAAATACCGCTGCCTGGTAAATGGCAACAGTTACAGTGCAGAATCACAGTTAAAATTTATTGTAAGCTGGACGGGTGCTGCTGATACCAACTGGCAAAACGCTGCCAACTGGAACTGCGGCGTGTTGCCGGATGCCAATACAGATGTGATCCTTAAAATAGGAGCAACCAATTATCCCGTGGTGAACAACAGTGTTTCCTGCCGCAGCATAAAAGCGACCGGGCCTGTATCGGTGCTGGTAAAATCAGGCGTTCAGTTGAATCTTACAGGGCGTTAATATTGATCGCTGTTAGCGGAATTTTGAAAATAAAAGAGGGCTGTATCAACTACCAATTCAATTGTTGATACAGCCCTTCACTATTTGATCAGTTTTAAGGCAATCTGAAATGAAGCCTGTTTAATGCCGGATCAACAGTCTTTTATTAATGCTGTTGTATTGATTGCTGAATCGCACCATATACAGGCCTGAAGCCAGCTGTGCAACATTGAACTTAACGGAACTGCTCACTGCTGTTTGCTGCAATACGATCTTACCGCTGTAGTCAATGATGGAGACCGTTCCCGGCACTGTAATATCATTTATGGTAACAATATCACGGGCGGGGTTAGGCGCAATATTGACAGATATTCTTTTTGTGGTACTTACTGACATCACGTTGCTGTAGGATATTTTTCCATCAACGGTCTTCATTTTCAACCGGTAGAAATAGCGGTCAGCCGTATGTGGATTGGTTTGATCAAGAAAATGATACCTGCTGCCGCCGGCATTAACGGTACCAATAGCTGTGAAATTGGTTGCATCGGCACTGCGTTCCAGTTCAAACTGGCGGGCATTGACGGCATCGGCCATTTGCCAGTTCAGTTCAATACTCACACCGGTCTCCTTTCCTGTAAATGATAACAGGTTTACAGGCACTACAGCAATTTTAGTGAGCGAGATATCATCAAAATAAACATTGATAGCAGGCTGGTTGATGATCAGTTGCGTTTGCAATCTTATCCTGATCTTCCTGGTGCCGGTGGGTGCGGTACGGGTATTGGTATAACTATGCCAGGTAGCGCCGGAGCCGCCAAATTCTGATTGCCAGTTACTGGTATAACTTACACCCAGCACCGTATTAGCAGCATTTAAATAGTCAACTATAAACCTTCCCTGGTCTGTCTGGTTGCTCACCGGCGTTTGCATAAATCCGCCAAAAGTGTAGGCCTGAACGCCCAGGTCAATGGAGGTTGCATCCGCAGACACATCGATGGTTTGCTGACATTCGAAAGGCCCGGTGAGATAAGTATCGCAACCTGAAAAAAATACTGTTCCGCCAAGTACGCCGGTGGTATGATCCAGCGGATAGTTAACAGAACCGTCCGGTTTCATCGTCCAGTTGGTCATATTATTGGTAGGGATCAGTAAGCAGGTAAGTGCTCCCTGGCTGATCACCGTCCAGCCTGTGCCTCTTGGCAAACTTTCCGCATCAGGATTTATTACCAGGTTTTGCGACTGCAGCCGGGAAAAAGAAATGGCCGATAAAAAGACGAGTATAATTTTCTTCATGGTTGAATTGGTTATTTCAAATATACATTCTTTTCGCTATCCAATGATAAGGCAGGAAAGCTGTGTTGGATAAACTGATTCACTTCATTCAAAAGCATCTTTGACCAGGTCCCAAAAAACATCCAGCGCCATGATCCGTGGCTTTAGGAAACTGATGATCGCAGGCCAGTCGGCTTCATTGAGCAGGCTCACACCTGTTACCGTATTACTGATGCGGCTGATCACCTGTCCATGTTCATCTGCCAGGGCTGCCTGCCAGGTAAATTCAAAGCCGGTACTTTGATGTAACATTTTTTTTAATGCCAGCAGCTGATCAAAATACCGCACTCTATCTTCTTCGTTTGTATGACGCAGTTCAATGCATACCATCGCAAAATCCTTACCTGCCTCCATCCTGAAAAGAATATTACGAATGCCTGTTTTGTAATTGATCCAGTTCACCGTTTCGCCATTGGCACCCGGCACCGGTTTCATGTATTGTCCAAACACCGTCCAGAAGCGTTGGCGAAGCCTGGATAACTCTTCTTTTGTGTACATAAATTTGATATTGCTGCAATGATAGTTCGTTTAAAAAACAATGCCCTCATCAGCAGCAACTATTTGTTTGGTTAAGTATTGGTTAAGCAGGCAAGCCACTCTAAACCAAACGGCCTCTGGGTTATCATAACCGGCGACAAACAAAATGTAACAACAGGGGAGTAATAACAAAGGAATGGAGCAATGATTTGGTTTGGGTAGATGGTTCCAGGTAAGTGCAGGGCAGCAATGTCTTGCTCTTTTTTTCTTTAGGTTAAAAATCGTATCGCTGATGTTCCGGGCATACAGGGATAAAATGATGCTGATCTTTCAAAATCATCGAATAAGTTCTATCAATACCTGGTTGCTTGTACTATCATTAATGTGTTTAAAACAGTTCATCTTTGTATTGTTAAATATCCAATTAGAAAAACCGAACATCCTTACCTCTGAAACCGATCTGTTACCCCGTTAGAAAACAGGCTCTGAAAGAGCCATCAACTAAACCAATTACAATTTGAAAAACCTTCGTTAGCGGAGGTTTTTTATTTTTCAGCATCGGTCATTTTTTTAGCAGAATTCGTTCATTTTAAAAAAAGAATAAGCAAGGCAAGGCAACCTTTCCGCTTAAAATAGCTATATTACTGTTATAATAATATTCCAGGTGCTGTTTAACTGCAAACCTCATATCACTATTCAGTGTACTCTCCCGGTGCAGTTATATTTTTGCCTTATCGGTACCCTGCTTTTCTTTTCAGCCAGTGCACAAAATTGTCCTCCCAATATAGATTTTGAAAACGGCACTTTCAGCGGCTGGACCTGTTATACCGGCGTTACCCAGGCAGTAGATACACAAAATGTGATTTCATTTGATTATTCCGGCGGCCCTGTTTATAACCGGCACACCATGTATAGTGCCAGTTCCAACCTGGTAGATGAATATGGTGGTTTCCCGGTAAGTTGTCCCAATGGCAGCGGGCATTCCGTTAAGTTGGGAAGTACGCAGGCAGGGGGGCAGGCTGAAGGAATCTCTTATGAATTTACCATTCCGCCCAACAACAATTCTTATTCGCTTACGTACTATTACGCCGTCGTATTCCAGGCACCGCATCACCGGCCCAATGAACAACCACGAATGGAAACAGAGGTTACCAACCTTACCGATAACCAGGTGATCAGTTGTGCTTCTTTTAGTTTTATCGCCGTGGGTAGCTCTATACCAGGTTTTGAGATTTCCAATTTTTCTGATACCATCGATGTATTGTATAAGAAGTGGTCGGCCGTATCAGTGGATCTTTCCGGGAATGCCGGCAAAAGGATACGGCTTTTTTTCAAAACGGCTGACTGTACCTTCCGGCGTCATTTTGGTTATGCGTACATAGATGTAAACTCCGATTGCAGCACCAGTTTTTCCGGAGCCACTTACTGCCCGGATGATACCGTTGTACACATTGTAGCACCTTATGGATATGAACATTATAGCTGGTACGACAGCAGCCTCTCCCGGTTGATCAGCACACAGCAAACACTCGTGGCACCACCGCCACCATCGGGTACCCTGCTGGCGGTAAAACTCGAGCCTTACGAAGGATATGGATGCCCGAAAACCCTCTTCAGCCGGGTGTCTGATTCGCTTACCGTACTTGCCAACGCCGGCAAAAATGGTCTGGCCTGCCGGGGCGATACACTACAACTTGGGGAAAATCCAAAGCAGGGATTGGTGTACCTGTGGTCGCCGGCTGCAGGGCTCAGCGATCCACATATCGCCAACCCTTTTGTTGAACAGGGCGTGAATGAAAAATACACTGTCACTGTTACGAACAGCGGGGGTGGATGCCGGAGTACAGATTCCGTGCAGGTAACTTCTTCGCTCATCAACAACCTGCTGCAGTTAAAGGGTAAAGACGCATTTTGTTTTGGTCACGGCGACAGTGCTCTGTTAGCTGTAGCACCTGAGTTGCGCATCCAGTGGTTTAGAGATGATGTGCTGTTGAATGGCAATACCAACCGAACTTCTATCAGAGTGAACCAATCGGGCAACTATTATGCATTGCTGACAGATACGTTGGGTTGTTCAACCCCTACACCAAAAAAAATGATCCAGGTAGATCATGACCAGGCAGGTATTCGATATCCATTAAAATATGCGGTGAAAGACATGCCCCTGCAACTGAATGCAAGGTCCATTGGCGTAAATGCCCTGTGGACACCTGCCGGTAACCTTGATAATGCAGCCAGTTTTGAGCCTGTTTTTACAGGCGCCAG
>APMI01007503.1_pt1 | contig 22703 bp, 15 predicted proteins | sample 667938 | NCBI WGS metagenome assembly APMI01 (sample SAMN01084076, study PRJNA167559) | wastewater metagenome | biome: Wastewater | place: Denmark: Ejby Moelle, Odense | collected 2011-11-28
CAGCCTGTAGTATTACTGCATGGCTTTGGAGAAGATAGTTCCGTGTGGCAATTACAGATCGCCGCTTTGAAAGATCATTTTCAATTGATCGTTCCTGATTTGCCGGGCAGTGGCGAATCGGAATTGCTGCCCGGTGCAGCTATTGAAACTTACGCAGACATTGTAAAAGCGATCGTAGACATCGAACTGCCCGACGCCAATGGCAGCAAACCTTCACTCCAGTTGATCGGCCACTCCATGGGTGGTTACATTACCTTGGCGTTCGCAGAAAAATATCCGCAGTATTTAAAAAGCTTCGGCCTGTTTCATTCTTCCGCATTTGCCGATACAGAAGAAAAAAAAGCCACCCGGAAAAAAGCCATAGCCTTTATCCGTGAAAAAGGAGCCGCTGCTTTTTTAAAAACCAGCATACCCGGCTTGTTCACGGCGGAATTCCAGGAAGCTTTCCCGGAAAAAGTAGAAGCACTGATAGAAACAGCAAAAAAAATTGCCCCGGAAGCACTGGTGCAGTATTACGAAGCCATGATCACCAGGCCGGATCGTACGGCAGTGCTAACCAGTTTTAAAGGCCCCGTGCTTTTCCTCATTGGTCAGCACGATACAGCCGTTCCTTTTGAAAGCAGCCTGCAACAATGCTACCTGCCGGCGCAATCGCATGTGCATATCCTGCGTACAAGTGCACACATGGGCATGCTGGAAGAAAGTGAGAAATCTTCGGAGGCCTTGCTGAACTTCCTGTCAGCTTTATAAAACCAGCAACACGCCTTTCGTCGTTACATATTTGCTTTTGAACGGTACTGCGCTCAGAAGCAGGCTTTACGCCCTCTTCTTCGTCTATTTCTTGTTACCTTTATAGCAATGAAAAAAATTCTGCCCCTCCTTTTTTGTCTGCTTTTTTCATTCAATGAATTATTGGCTTCGCACATTGTGGGGGGAGAGATTTTTTATACTTATATCAGTGCCGGCACCGCACCCAATACCAGCAGGTATCGCATTACGTTACGGCTTTTTACGGATTGTAACCAGCCTTGCGGCGTAGCAGGTCCGGGTGGTTCCATTGTTGCCTGCCCACCCGGTTCATTAAAGATCGGGATTTTCACAAATAAGGCACCGTATAACAGGGTTAACGTTCTTTCGATGCCGCTGATCAATCAGCCAACTATTGACCTAACTACCTATCCACCCTGCCTAAGTCTACGGCCACCTATCTGCTATAAGATAAATACTTATTCTTTGGTAGTAGATTTGAACAACACGGCAGACGGCTACCGGATAGCTTACCAAACCTGCTGCAGGGTAGCTACACTCAACGTACTATCAAACGGAAATACTGCCAGCGGCGTACCGGGTGCTACTTACGAAACGGTGTTGCCGGGTACCAGCAGATTGATCAGGGGTACCAATTCAAATGCCGTGGTAAATTTAAAAGATACATCACTGGTTTGCTTTGGAAGTCCGTTCAGGCTTGATTTTGGTGCCGTGGATCCGGATGGTGATTCGCTTTCTTATCAATTTGCCTCTGCCTATGATGGCGGCTCTTTCCAGGCTACCAATGATAGTGTGGGCCCGGATAATCCATTGTTTGGTTCGGTAAGTTATACAACTGGTTTTTCGGGAACATCCCCCCTTGGCCTGCGGGCGAATATCAATCCTGTTACAGGGCTCATATCAGGCATTGCACCGGCCGCCGTGGGCAAGTACGTGGTAAATGTAATTGTCCGGGAATGGAGAAGAGGGGTGAACATTGCGGAGCACCAGAAGGATTTTATCATGGAAGTAAAAAATTGCGTGATCCCACAGGCAAGTCTTGATCCCGATAACCGCACCTGCGATGGCTTTACCAGGGATTTTTTTAATGGTGGTTCTAATGTGGGTGTAAACAGTTGGTTCTGGGATTTTGGTGTTCCTGGTCTTAGCAACGATACCGCCAATGTTTCGAATCCTACTTTTACTTATCCCGATACAGGCGTGTTTTTATTGACATTGATCGTCAATAGGGGTACCGGTTGCGTTGATACAGCTACTACTATCGTTAAAGTATATCCTGGTTTTTTCCCGGGCTTTAGTATTGATCCTCCTTATTGCAAAGGCGTGCCTGTTCAGTTTGTTGGACAAACAAGATCTAACTATGGCAATGTAACCGGCTGGCGCTGGAATTTCGGTGTGGCGGGTGTTTCAAACGACACCAGCAACTTAAAAAATCCGACCTTCACTTACACAATTCCCGGTACCTATACGGCTAAACTGGTGGTGAGCAATACATTTGGTTGTACCGATTCCACTACCCGGCAAGTGATCATAAAAGACAATCCGTTGTTAACCGTTTCGCCGAAAGACACCACGTACTGCGCCCTTGATTCAGTAACCCTGTCTGCTGCCGGCACCGGTAATTTTTCCTGGTCGCCTGCTACCAATATCATCAATGCCAATACCGCTTCTCCCACCGTTTTTCCGGGTGCGGCTGCTACGTATTATGTGAACCTTAATTTCAATGGATGTATAAGCAGGGACTCAGTAAAAGTGAAGCCTTTAAACAATCTTACCACCAGCATTACCACATCTGCTACCAGCATTTGCGCCGAAGATACCATTACACTAACGGCAACGAGTAACTACATCAATAACCTTACCTGGTCATGGAGCCCGGTAGCGATAGTATCGGCACCAACTGCAAAGATCACCAAGGCTTTTCCTTCTGTTAATACTACTTACCAGCTTACCACGCACTGGGGGCGTTGCGTGGCTACCGCTACAAAAGACATCAGCGTAAAACCCCTTGCCGTGCCGGAGGCCGGGCCTGGAGTGTACATCTGCAAGGGCCAAACCACCGCACAGTTGCAGGCAAGCGGTGGCAATAGTTATTTGTGGACGCCGTCAGCAGGCCTCAGCAATCCCAATATTCCGAACCCGGTAGCATCTCCTTCCCGAACTACTACCTACAAAGTATTTGTAGGCGTTGCAGGCTGTTCCAAAACAAAACCAGATTCCGTCACCGTACTGGTGAGAGATCTGCCCGAAGCCAACCTGGTAGATGATACCCTGATCTGTTCCATTGATACCCTGCTCCTGAAAACAAATCCCGCCAATACGTATGTATGGAGTCCCGATTATATGATCAGCAGCCTCACTGCAAAAAGCCCGCTGGTAAGTCCGGATGTGCCTTCTGTTTATTACACCACCTTGACCGATGTATTTGGCTGTGTGAATCACGACTCTGTAGTGATCGATGTAAAATTATTTGTAACCATTGATGCCGGCAATGATACCACGATCTGCCGCACGGATACTTTTCATTTGCGAACAGTTAGCGATGCATTAAGCTACCAATGGTCGCCGCCAACTTTTTTAAATAATACAAGGGATAAAAATCCGATAGCCACACCACTGGATACTTTTATCACTTACCGGGTGGTTGGTAATATCGGCAAATGCCAGAGCAGGGACAGTGTGCGGATAAGAACGGTGCCTTATCCTGTAGTTACCGTTAGCCCAGACCAGCGCATCTGTTACGGCGATTCCGCCCTGTTGCATGCATCGGGCGGCGATAATTACACCTGGTCGCCGGCAACGTTTTTAAATGCCATTAATTCAACAGATCCCATTTCAGTAAAGCCAACAGGCGATATTAGATATACAGTATCAGTAACAGAGAACCGGGGTTGCCCCAAGCCGGTGTTTGCCAGTACCTGGGTGAGGGTTCGTCCGCCGGTGAGAGCGGAAACCGGCCTGCATGATACCAGCATCGTTATTGGCCAGGCATTGCAGATGAATGCAAGTGGGGGTGACCGTTATCTTTGGTCGCCGGCCCGCTGGCTGAGTGATATCAATTCGCCGACAGCCATTGCAACACCGCAGGACAGTATCGTGTACAAACTAACGGTAACGCAGCTCCCGGAAAATTGTATTGGCTACGATTCTGTTAAGATAAGGGTGTACCTCCTGCCGCCAAGTTTTTATGTGCCGACTGCTTTTTCACCCAATGGTGATGGGGTGAATGATGAATTGAAACCGATCGCACTCGGCATGAAATCACTGAAGTATTTCAAGATATACAACCGGCTTGGTAACCTGGTATTTCAAACTACGCAACTTAATAAAGGCTGGGATGGCGTTTACAAAGGCAATCCGCAGGATCCGGCAGCCTATGTATGGCTGGCCCAGGGTGAGACTTACAAAGGAGAACTGATCACCAAAAAAGGCTCGGCCGTACTGATCCGCTAAACCGTCGGCCCATCAGATCATTTTATATATTTTGCCCGGCATGCTTGCAACGATGCCCTGCATTTCCAGCATCAGCAAGGCAGCAGCTACCGCACTGCTGCTGAGGCCTGTTCTGAAATACAGTTCATCAATTTGTATTGTTTCCTGCTGCTGCAGGATATCTATCACTGTCTTTTCATCCGGGCTCAGTTCAATGAACAACTCCCGCTGTTTTTTTATGGCCGGTTTTGTGCTGGTCCATCCCATCATCTCCAGCAGGTCGGCCGCCCCGTTGATCAATGCTGCTTTGTTATTTTTAATGAGGTAATTACAGCCTTCGCTTTTTGCATCGCCAATGCGGCCGGGTATCGCAAACACATCTTTGTTGTAATTGTTCCCCAGTTCTGCAGTGATCAGTGATCCACCTTTTTTTCCAGTTTCCACCACCACCACGCAATCACACATGCCTGCAACAATGCGGTTACGTTTAGGAAAATTTTGTTTGTCGGGATTGGTATTGCTGATGAACTCCGTGAGCAGGCCTCCCTGCATCGTCATTTGTTTGGCCAGTGTTTTGTTTTGTGATGGATAGATCCTGTCGAGCCCATGCGCCAGTACGCCAACAGTGGGCAGGTTATTTTTCAGGGAGGTTTTATGGGCAATGCTGTCGATGCCAAATGCCAGCCCGCTGCTGATCAGCACATTTTCTGCCGCCAGGTCTTCGATCATCTTTTCGCAGATCGCTTTGCCATAGTCGCTGTTGTTGCGGGTGCCAACCACGGCAATGATCTTTGATGCGTTGAGGTCAGCCGTGCCACGGTAATATAGCAGGCTCGGACTATCGTAGCAATTGAGTAAGCGCTGAGGATATTTTTTGTCAGTGATGAATAAAGGGCTGATCTTATATTTTTCGATGAACTCCATTTCTTCTTCGCTGCTGCGGAAATTATCAAATGCTTTGATAGAGTTGGCCCGAATGCTGCCGATGCCCTCGATATGCTCCAGGTCTTTTTTCCGGGCTTTAAAAATTGCTGCTGCGCTGCCATAAATATTCACGAGCGATTTGGCATGTACGTCGCCGATATTGGGCACCAGGGTTAGGGCAATTTGGTAGAGCAGGTCGTTGGTCATTGTATGGAGGCAATATTTTGAATGCCCTTCAAAATATAAAAACCCAGTTTAAATTTACGGTGGAAAATCACATTAAATCGGTTGATTTTCCCCGATATTATTAGTTTCCGTGCATGAGCTCAAAATTGGTGAGAAGATAATGTGGTGTTTTTTAAAGTGTTAATTTAACAACACCAAGGGTATCTATAGCGTAAATAAGTCCTAGCTATTCAAGAGGTATTTTAAGGAATTAAGGAAGTAAAAAAAATTTAGTTGATATTGTCAATGTGAAATCTAATGATGAGAACTACCAAATGACTAATTCGAATTTTTCATTATTTCCTTTTCAAGATATTTATCGTTCATTATAGCCGTAATTAGTCCTTTCCGATCATAGATTTTTCCCTTATATCGATATCTGTCTATTATTGAAAGTGTCCTTGTACCTGTTCCTGTGAAAGAATAAAGGTATTCGTAGGTAGTAGTTCTCCAGTGTACATAGATGCTGAAACTTCTTTCTTCAGCCATAACTCCCATAGGAGCAAGATAGTAGTGAGTAATAGTATCGGTCAAGCTATCAGGTATTAATGGACACATTTCAAAGTGAATTAATTCCTTTTTATCCTTTGGAAGAAGATGGCCCTCATATAAGCTAATAACTTCTGGCGGATTTCTATATCTTTCTTCATTGGAAATTATTGAAACATCTGAAAGCTTATAATCTCCGGTATTCACAACTTCTAAATTCATTATATACTTGCCGCTAGGTGATTTGTAATTCCATTTCATGTATTCATACAAATCATCTGGTATTGCATCCTTATAGGTGAATCCATATACAAGCGGTATTGAATTGCCAGCAGTTGCTTCATCATAAACTTTGTCAACAATGTGCTTTGCATTTTCTGTTACACTATTTAAGTTTCGAGTTGTTAAAAGGTTTTCTTCAGATATCTCTTTTGATTCATTTACTAAATTTTGTGTTGACGAATCAAGCTTGATATGTAAATGTTGTAGTGAATCAATTTGCTTAGTGAGTAAAGTTGATATTTGTAGCAGTGTTTTGGTTGAATCTACATTTCTTTTTGTAGTATCTAAATTAGATGCCAGTAGAGCTTGACTTACCTCGCTATTACAAGTTTGAATTAAACTTCCAAGAAGCAAAAACAACCCGAAAAAGAATATTCCAGTATTTACTTTTGTTTTAGATTTTCCATCTGGCGTTTCATCTTTTAAATATTGAAAAAGTAAAATTGCTAAACCAGTAAAAAATACTAATAACCAAGGCCATGATTCTGACAGATGTATTACCATATTTAAGGTTCTAATTCAAAATACACAATTCGTTTTAATTATCTGTTAGAAGTGAAAACTAAATTAAGACTAGTTCGCTATTGGGGGAGGTTTAAATAGATATTGTGGAAGTATTACACTCTTAAAAATAAAACACCTTCCGCTTCCATTTAAGATGAAGCCGACTAATTACTAATCACACTCAACTCTGTACGCCTGTTTCTCGCCCTCCCTTCCTCTGTGGTATTGTCTGCGATTGGTTGGGAAGCTCCCAGCCCTTTCGACAGCAGGCGTTCTTTGGCGATCTGCTGGCTGGCCAGTAAATATTTCACCACTGCCAGGGCACGGTCATTGGACAGGAGCAGGTTATCCTGTGGCTTTCCTACATTATCGGTATGCCCGCTGATCTGGATCTTCAGGTTCGGGTTGTCGTTCATCAGCCGGATCACATTGTTGAGTTCTGCAAGAGAAGCAGGTTTAAGTACCGATTTTTTGGTATCGAAAAAAATATTCTTCAGCACGATGGATGCACCGGCTTTAATGGGTTGCAAGGGTATATCGGCGGTGAAAACAGTATCCATCTTATCGCCGCCGAGATCGTAGTTCTCCGAAAAGAAGAGGTAGCCCTTACGGTTAACATTGAACGCATAGTCTTTTCCAACCGGCAGGGTGGTAAGATAATTGCCTTCTTCATCTGTTTGCACCCTGCTGATCAATTGGCGGCTATTGATGTCCGTTAGTTCGACGGAACTCGGTAAGCCCTGTTTGGTAGCGGCATCAAATACCTGCCCTTTAACCCACAGGGTCCGGGGTGGACGAACATCTTCCCGAAGTTCAAAAGCATAAAGATCCAGTGCACCACGACTGTCTTTTCCTTCGCTGGCATAGTAAGCGGTTTTACCATCCGGCGCCACGATCAATGAACCTTCATCATCGATCGTGTTAACAGGATAGCCAAGGTTTACCGGTTCGGCCCAGGCGGTATCGCCAAGTTTTTTTGTAAAGAACAGGTCGTTGGATCCATAACCCGGCTGACCATTGCTGTTGAAAAACAGGGTTTGGTTATCTGCATACATAAAAGGACACCCTTCCTCTCCGCTGGTATTCACTGCAGGCCCAAGGTTCACCGCCCTGTTCCAGCCGCCTTTTTCGTTGCGGTGACATACCCAGATATCACTGCCGCCAAATCCGCCCGGCTGGCGGCTGCTGAAATAAAGATCTCTTTTATCAGGAGAAAGAGAAGGGGCAGATTCCCAAAAATCTGTATTCACAACCGGTCCTAGGTTTTCCGGCTCACTCCAGCCCGTTTTTGTTTTATGAGAAATGTAGAGGTCAAAATCACCCTGCCCTTCGGGATAGTTACCGCCGGCAAAGATGATCCATTGCCCATCCTGCGAAATGTTTTGAGCTCCTTCATTAAAGTTGGTATTTACTTTTCCGCCCAGCGGATGTGCTTTGCTCCACTGGCCGTTTAGCCAGGTGCATTCATAAAAGTCTTCATCATTTTCTACCCGGCGGGTAAAGATCAGCTTGCTGCCATCGATGGTAATAGAGGGATAATATTCAGGGTAAACAGAATTTACACTGTCGCCTAAATTAACAGGCTTAAAAATGTATTTGCCGGAAGGATGTTTTTTGGCGTAGTCAAGGGCAAATTGATATGACGTCTTTCTATAGCCTGCAGCCTTGATGCTCCGCTCATTGAGGTTTTGATTGGTAAGAAAATGATCCACTGCCTTCAATGCTTCTTCAAACCTGCCATTGCCTGCTAAAGAAATAGAATAGGCGAGGAAGAAATTGGCAGAATAAACAGAATCGAGGGCGATACTTTTCTCATAGTCGGTAACAGAAGAATCATAGTGCTTTAATTCGCCGTAAAAAGCGGCTCTCGACAAATAAGCATTCACAAAACGGTTATCGATCAGCAGTGCCTGGTTGGTGCTGGCAATGGCCTCCCGGTATCGTCCTTCCCTGGCGTTCTCATTGGCCTGCAGCACCAGGTCAATCGCTTTGGGATTTACCTTTTCAGGATCATACCATTGGCCGTAAGATGCAATAAAGAAGCAATGAAAAAATAAAAGGAATAAAAAGCCCTTCATACAACCGGCATCAATTTTTTTCATAGTCGAAATTGAGGATTGAAGGTAGGAACTATTGGTAAAAATAAATGCCAAAATTGCCCGGGAGCAGTACAGCTGCTTATGGCACGTTGATGTATTTATGCAACTGCATCGACAATTCCCATTGCGGGTGTTGCCGGATGTACTCTACGATCAGCGGCGTCATCAGGGCGGCTTTATCCCATTCGGGCTGTAGGTATAATTTGCAGGCGGGTGAAACAAGGGCCGCATATTGTTCGGCCCATTCAAAATCAGATTTATTAAAGATCACCACTTTCAATTCATTGGCAAAAGGCACTACTTCCGGCAGTGGCGCTTTGAATTTTTTAGGCGATAAGCAGATCCAGTTCCAGTGGCCGCTGAGGGGGTGTGAGCCGGATGTTTCAATATTGGTTTCAAAACCTTTTGCTTGCAATGCCGTGGTAAGTGCATCCAGGTTATGCATCAGCGGTTCCCCGCCGGTTATAACCACCAGTGCTTTATTGGAGGGTGTGTTGTTTACTACCGCACTTGTAATTTCGTCAATGCTCATTGCCGGATGCGCTGCTGCATCCCAGCTTTCCTTTACATCGCACCAAACACAGCCTACATCACAGCCGCCGAGGCGCACAAAATAAGCCGCCCTGCCCTGGTAAAAACCTTCTCCCTGCAGGGTGTAAAAATGTTCCATTACAGGAAGCGATGTTGTAGCTGTTGTAGTCATCAATTGTTTGTATCAAAAAAATCAATAGTGAATGGTCAATAGTCAATGCTCCACTAAGCCGGTTAAAACAGCTTATGCATTTTTATGTACACAGGCATTGTAGGTATTCATCAATAAAGCCGCAATGGTCATCAACCCAACGCCACCTGGCACCGGGGTGATATAACTGCATTTGGGTGCAACGTTGGCAAAGTCTACATCGCCCTTTATGGCAAAGCCGCTTTTCTTTGTTGCATCTGCTACCCGGGTAATACCAACGTCGATCACCACCGCATTTTCTTTTACCATATCGGCCGTTAAAAATTGTGGCTTGCCCAGCGCTGCTACAATGATATCTGCCTGCAGGCAAATTTCTTTCAGGTTATGGGTGTAACTGTGGCAAACCGTAACGGTACAGTTTCCGGGGTAGGCGTTCCTGTTAAGCAAGATACTGATGGGGCGTCCTACAATATTACTGCGGCCGATCACCACCGCATGTTTACCTTTTGTATCTACCTGGTAATGTTCCAGCATCAATAAAATGCCGTATGGGGTTGCTGGTATAAACGTGGGCAGCCCCTGCACCATTTTGCCAATGCTCACCGGGTGAAAGCCATCCACATCTTTATCGGGATGTATCAGGTTGATCACTTTTTCTTCGCTGATGTGGGCGGGCAATGGCAGTTGCACCAGTATGCCGTCTACATCTGTATCTTCATTTAACTGCTCAATGGTGCTGATCAATACCGATTCTTCAACGCCGGCATCCAAACGGATCAGGCTGCTTTTAAAACCCACTTCCTCACAGCTTTTAACCTTGCTGGCCACATAGGTTTCGCTGGCTCCGTTATTGCCAATAAGGATGGCGGTCAGGTGCGGCGTTTTTTTGCCTCCGGCTTTTAACAAAGCCGTTTTTTCCCGGACCTGGTCTTTTACTGATTGTGAAACGATCTTGCCGTCTAAAATTTGCATGCGGCAAAATTAAAAGAATAATAGCAGGAATGCGGTAATCAAAAAAATCAGCTTTCCACCTTTCCATCGCAATTTAAATCTATGGGTGCCAAATAAAATATTATATTGCTGTAGTAAATGTTGCTGCTTTGAGAAAACCTTCCACTTACCTGATCATTGGGTTGCTTTGCAGCCAGTTTTTTTGTGTTGCCCAGTCATTGCGGCAACCGGTGTCTGCTGTGTACATTGGCCTCGGTGCGTACAGTACCCGGCATGGAGATGTATTTTCTTTTACCACTAACCAGGGTGCCCTGGCACAGGTGAAACATGCAGGGGCCGGCGTTTACGGCGAAAGACGCTTCCTGCTTACAGAAACTAGCGTGTACAGTGCTGCGCTGGCGATACCTTCCAGCCTTGGCAATTTTGGCGTGAGTGTAAAATACTTGGGCTTTAAAAACTTCAATGAGAATCAACTGGGGCTTGCTTATGGCCGCAGTCTTGGTAAAAAGGTCGATATCGGCATACAATTCAATTACTACGGTTACCGGGTGCCTGCTTATAACAGCGCCAATACGGTAAATTTTGAGATAGGCGCCCTGGTTCATTTAACCGATAAACTCAATGCCGGGGTGCATGTGTACAACCCGGTGGGTGGCAGGTTTTCAAAAACCGATGAAAAGCTCACTTCTGTTTACAAAATGGGGCTTGGTTACGATGCCTCCGAGAAGTTTTTTGTAAGTGCCGAACTGGTGAAGGAAGAAGATTACCCTGTAAACATGAATGCCGGCTTTCAGTACCGGTTTGCCAAACAGTTTTTTGCAAGAGCCGGTATTGCCTCTGCCAATTCTGTGTCTTATGCCGGTGTTGGCCTGGCCTGGAATAACCTGCGGCTGGATATCAGCGGAAGTTATCATCCGCAACTCGGTATTTCCCCGGGTTTGCTGCTCATCGTAAATTTTGGGAAAGACCAGGTCGTTACTGCCCTGCCGGAAAACCAATAAATTTTCAGCGCCATCAATGAACCGCTTCAAAAAAATACAAACGCTTTTCGCATTGGCACTATGGCTGCCTGCAGCGGCAATGGCCCAGGTGCAGCCGCCCGCCGGCACCACCACCGAGCAGCAGATGGAAGCTGTTACGGAAAACAATGAGGACAATGAAACGGAAGACGATTCTTTTTTACAGTCGATGCAGCAGTTCCTTAAATCACCCGTTAACCTTAATACGGCCGATGAAACCACGCTCAAAGAGCTGATGGTGCTGAAGCCTGCACAGATCCGTAATATTATTGCTTACCGCAGCCTGCTTGGAAAATTCATCAATTTGTACGAACTGCAGGCCGTGCCGGGACTGGATGTTGCCACCATTGAAAAAATGCGGCCGTATGTTACCGTTAGTATGAATGCCGATCTCATTGGTTCATTGGGTGAGCGGCTTCGTGGAGGCAACCACACATTGCTGGCAAGGGTTACAAGGGTACTTGAAAGGTCAAAAGGTTATTTGCTCGATCCCAATACCACCACCAATTACTATCCCGGTTCTCCGGAGCGGTATTTTTTGCGTTATAAATACCAATACAAGGGCCTGCTACAGTATGGTGTGGTAGCCGAAAAAGATGCCGGGGAGAATTTTTTTAAAGGTGGACAAAAAAATGGTTTCGACTTTTATTCTGCCCACCTCTTTGCGAGGAATATCGGCATCATCAAATCACTGGCCATTGGCGATTTTACGGTGAACATGGGGCAGGGGCTTACCCAATGGCAAAGCCTGGCATTTAAAAAAAGCGCCGATGTGATCAACATTAAAAGGCAGTTGCCCGTATTACGTCCCTACAACTCCGCCGGGGAGATCAATTTTCACCGTGGTCTGGGCATTACGCTGGCAGTAAAAAACTTTGAAGCCACCGTCTTTGTATCGTACCGGAACCTGGATGCAAATTTTACCGTTGATACACTCAATAACGAAGATTTTATCTCTTCCCTGCAAACCTCCGGTTTTCACAGAACCAACAGCGAGGTAGCGGATAAGGGCATCCAGCGGCAGCTTGCCTATGGAGGTAACCTGGCATACAATAACGACCGGCTTCATGTGGGGGTTAACGTGATCCAGTATCATTTCAAACTTCCTGTTAATAAAGCAGCCGATCCGTACAACTTATATGCTTTGTCGGGCAGGAACACCGGTAATCAAAGCATCGATTACAGTTATACCCTCCGCAATCTTCATTTCTTTGGAGAGGCTGCGGTAGACAATAAAATGAATAAGGCATTTGTAAACGGGCTCATCATCAGCGTAGATGCCAATATAGATATGAGCCTGCTGTACCGCAACATTTCATCCGGGTACCAGTCTCTTTATACCAATGCATTTACAGAAAATACGTTTCCCACCAATGAAAAAGGCGTTTATACCGGTATCAGTATCAGGCCTTCTACTCAATGGCGGCTTGATGCCTATGCTGATTTTTACCGGTTTCCCTGGTTGAAATATTTGGTAGATGCCCCATCCACAGGAGTCGATTACCTGGCGCAACTAACCTATAAACCCAATAAACAACTGGAAATTGCTGCCCGCTACCGTACGGAATCAAAATCGAGGAACTATAACCCGGATGGAGCATTTACTTCTCCCCTGGTGCCCAAGCCGCGGCAAAGTTTCAGGTCGCAGTTGAACTACCGCATCAATGCAGCATTCCTGTTTCGCAACAGGGTAGAGCTGGTATGGTTCGACCGGAAGGGCGGCAGCGCTCAAAACGGGTTTCTCTGTTATGTAGACCTGCTGTACAAACCCATGATGAAGAAGTATGCTGCCAATATGCGCCTCCAGTATTTTGAAACCGGCGGTTACGATGCCAGGATGTATGCCTATGAAAACGATGTGCTGTACAGTTTTTCCATTCCTGTTTTTTACGATAAGGGTTATCGCTACTACGTTAACTTCAACTACGACTTTAGCAAAAAATTAAGCGGCTGGTTTCGCTGGGCACAAACCATATATAAGGATAGAGCAACCGTTGGCTCTGGTTTGGATGAAATACAGGGCAATCATAAAACGGAAGTGAAGCTGCAATTACTCTATTCTTTTTAACCTTTTCCCGTGCATATTTTTACCATCTCAAAGCTGATTTAACCGGCATCAAAAATCGCCGGAATGCCAGTGTTTTCAGGGTGCTGCAGAAGCCAACGAAATTTTTACATTTCGAATTAATACCTATTTTTACCGCTATAAACCAATGATTAACTCATGAGAAGAACCCTGGCTCTCTTCGGGCTATTGATGCTATGCGGACTAATGGGAACTGCCCAAAACCGGGTATTGTCGGGAAAGGTTACAGATAAAGAAGGGGCCGTTATTCCTTTTGCTTCCATCAAAATAAAAGGCACAAGGGCAGGGGCACAGGCCGATGCTTTGGGAGCATATGTAATATCTGTACGGGAAGGAGATGTATTGGAAATTGCTGCTGCTAACTTTAAAACTGCTGATGTGGCAGTAGGTACTTCCCTTTTTATTACCACCAGTCTTGAAAGAACGGGCACATCCTCCGAAGTTATTGTTACCAGTGCATTTGGTATCAAGAGAACAGCAAGAAGTATTTCTTCTAATGCGCAGGTAATCAGTGGTGATCAATTAACTACAATACGCCAGTCAAATATCAACAATGCGTTGGCCGGCAAAGTATCGGGCATACAGGTTCGCAGCCAGTCTTCTGCTGCATTGGGTGCTGAAACCAGTATCAGGATCCGGGGTGAGTCTAACGCAGGCGGAACCGCTTCAAATCCGCTGTATGTGGTAGACGGTACCGTGATCTCAGGCAGCAATGACATTAACCCGGATGATATCGAAGACCTGACCGTAATGCAGGGGGCCAATGCCGGGGCACTCTTTGGGCCGGATGGCGCAAATGGCGCTATCGTGATTACTACCCGTAAAGCTAAAAAAGCTGCAGCAGGACTTGGAATAGATATTAATTCGGGTATCCAGTTTGAAAAAGTATCCATTTTGCCAGACTACCAGGATCTTTATGCGGGCGGCAACAGCTCCAGTCTTACACCATTCAGTTACCAACCTGGTATGCCCGATTTGTGGAAATTGCTGGATGGTAAATTTTATCCGGATTATACGGCTGATGCAAGCTGGGGACCCCGGATGACAGGACAGGAATATATTCCCTGGTATGCGTGGTATCCGGGTACCGAATACTCCGGCAAAACTGCTTTGCTCAATCCACAGCCCACAAATTCGAGAGACTTTTTTAACAAAGGCGTTACGCTGCTGAATAATATCAGTTTTAGTAAAGTGGCAGACGGTGCCGGCATAAGGGTATCCTATACCAATCTTGATCAGAAAGGGGTGATCCCGCAATCTTATCTAAAAAGGCATAACATTCATATCAATACCTCAGTTGATTTGAACAGCCAGTTGATCTTAAGTGCCAATATCACCTACCTGAACCAAAAATCAAATGCTGAAAATGACAATGGTTATTATAATAATTCAACCGGTATTTTAAATTCCTGGTTTCACAGGGATATTGAGATGAATAAACTGAGAGAATTGGCAACACTCGCCACTCCTGACGGAACGCTCGCCAGTTGGAATCACAGTAACCCTGATGAAGGATTTGATCAGAATGATCCCAATGCATTTTACCGGGGAAAATTATGGTATAACCCATACGCTTATTTTAACAACATTGGCTTTGTAACGCAACGTGAGAGGCTTTTTGGCGATGTATCGCTTACCTATAAATTAAACAATGATTTTTCTATCCGGGGTACCTACCGCAAGCAGTACTTAACCATTAGCCAGGACGTAACCGTGAATGACATCCTGCAGTACAGCATTGGGCAGGGCTCGGTTAACAACTCTTATTTTTATAATGGAGTGCAGCCTGCTGCCAATACCGGTAAAGCATATTACGGAACCCGGCAGAGCCGGAGCAACAGGAATACATATGAGTTGGTAAGCACTTACAGGAAAAAGATAAAAGACTTCCAGCTGAATGCAAATGCCGGTATCGAAAGCGTGCAGATATCAGCCAAATCGATTACAGCTGGTACCAATGGAGGCTTCAAAACACCGGGATCATTTACTTTAAACAATTCGAAAAACACGATAGACTATTCCGATATCCGGCAGCAACAAAGCAGAAATGCTGTGTTTGCCAGGGGAGACATTGGCTGGAAGAACATTCTATTTGCAGAGTTTGTTACCAGGAAAGACTGGGCATCACTATTGGCTGCAGGGCAAGGTTTATTCACTTCCTCTTATGGTGGAAGTTTTGTTTTCAGCGATCTTACCAAAACAGCTTTGCCCTGGTTAAGTTTTGGTAAGCTGAGGGCTTCCTTTGCAAGCGTTAAGAGATTCATCGATCCTTATCAGCCTGGTACTACTGATGCGCCGGAAATTCCAGTTTGGAATGGCAATGGCTTAATCGCATCAACCAGTCCAATACCGGATACTACCCTGGGCGGGGCATCAACTGCTACAACTGAGTTTGGAATAGAATTAAGCTTTTTAAAAAACAGGATTGGTCTGTCCCTTACTTATTACCGGTCAATTGATGACAAAGCACTCATCAGTGCACAGGTGCCAGGCTCAACAGGTATTTTGGGCAATTATGGGGCTGTTAAAAGAAGAGGGTTTGATGTGCAAATTAATATCAGGCCAATCCAGGCAAAAAATTTCAGCTGGGATATAAATGCAGCCATTTCTAAGCTGCTCGAAAATACTGTTACTTCCATTGCACCGGGCCTTGACCGGTTAGCATTTGCCGGCGGCGCATCTTTTAACGGTATCAATCCACCCGTTGCGATAAATGCAACAGGCCGGCAGTGGGGAATGCTGTCTGGCGGCGGCGCCAAAATAATAAATGGGCAAAGGGTGATTGAAACAGACCCTTCATCAGCTAATTACGGGCAGTACATCAAAGGCCAGGATCCTGTATTCTATGGTTCTGTATTACCCAGTTTCACCGGCGGGGTGCAGAACAGCTTTTACCTGTTCAAAAATTTCGTGATCAATGTAAATATTGATTACCAGGTGGGCGGTAAGTTTTTCTCCCTGTCTGATATGTGGGGAGCTTACTCCGGGGTGCTGGAAAGAACCGCAGTATTAAATGATAAGGGAATTCCCATCAGGAATGCAGTGACAGATGGCGGCGGGGTAAAAACAACCGGGGTAGATGCGAATGGCAAGCCTGTTAGCTTTTATGTAGAAGCACAGTCTTATTTTCATGGACTCGTACAAAACAATATCTTCAACGATTATATTTATGATCTAAGTTTTGTAAAAGTGCGGGAGCTTAGTTTTGGCTACCGCATACCAGTTAACAAACTAAAGGCACGCAAATTCCTGCAGCGTGCGACCTTCTCCATTGTTGCAAGAAACCCCTGGCTTTTATATACTAAAACCAAAGACTTTGACCCAGCCGAAATAAGCGGCGTATATGGTGAAGATGGCCAATTGCCGGGAACACGTTCTGTTGGCGTAAACCTTAAATTAGGATTTTAAAAGCATGAATATACCTTGGAGCGCCTTGCCCGCCTGGGAAAACCGGGGATATAAAAGATGCGAAAATGCAGGAGGGACTGGTACCGGCGATAATATTTTTTTAAAGGGCTTCCGAAGGGCAGCCCTTTGTTTTATCTTTGCTTTTATAAAATTATACAATGGCCACTTTACCAGAGCAACCCAATCAGTTGAATATCGAAATTTCAGAAGAAGTATCAGAAGGTGAATATGCAAATCTTGCCATCATCACACATAGCCATGCTGAATTTGTAATAGATTTTGTGAACGTAATGCCCGGAACCCCCAAAAGCAAGGTAAAAAGCCGCATTATCCTTACGCCCTTTCATGCCAAGCGCTTTATGAAAGCCATGATCGACAATGTGAAAAAATTTGAAGCTGCCAACGGCGCCATCCAGGATATGGAACAGGTAGAAGTGCCTTTCACTTTTGGTGGCCCAACCGCCCAGGCATAGATGGCGAAAATGGGTAGTTGATCTTTAGTTTAACCGGATGTTGCTGTAATTCTCCGTCTGTCAATTATACAAATACCAACTATCCATTAAATCAATCCCTCATCAGAAAAGCTGAAATATCCCTGCTCGCTTACGATCAGGTGATCGATCACTTTAATGTCTAAATATTTGGCCGCTTCTTTTATTTTGGCCGTGAGGTCTTCGTCTGCCCTGCTTGGTTTAAGATTGCCGGACGGATGATTATGGCATAGGATGATGGCGGTAGCTTCTGCATCCAGTGCTTTTTTCAAAATAACTCTCGGGTCTGCTACGGTGCCGGTAATCCCGCCTTTACTGATGATCTCAAAATGATTGATCTTATTGGCCTGGTTTAAAAACACGACGGCAAATACCTCGTAGCCATAATCCTTTATCATTGTTCTCACATACTCTGCAATATCCCTGCTGGTGCGGATCACCGTTTTTTCAAGCGGCATACTGGCATGCCGCCTCCTCCCCAGTTCCAATGCCGCGGCAATGGTAATGGCCTTTGCCTCGCCAATGCCTTTTATTTTTTGAAAAACCGAAAGGGACTGTTTGCCCAGTTCATTCAGGTTGTTATTCCCCAGCTTTAAAATTTCTTTGGCAAGATCCACCGCAGATCTTTCTTTGTGCCCGATCCCGATCAGGATCGCTACCAGTTCAGAGTCGCTCAATGCCGCTGGTCCCTTGCTAAGTAGCTTTTCTCTTGGCCTGTCATCTGCCGCCCAGGTCTTGATAGAATTGGAACCTTTTTTTAAATTTTCCATAGATAAATTTAAACATCAATTTTTTAAATGATAGCTTTGCAGCACTTTATTTCTGTCACTTCACATCCTTCACAATGACCATGGAACATAATGCTAAGATATTCTCCGGAACGGGTTCTCAGTATCTGGCCAAAGCGATCGCAAAAAAATTTGGTGAATCCCTCGGAAATGTTACCATACAGCGTTTCAGCGATGGAGAGATAGGGGTAGAGTTCCAGGAAAGTATCAGGGGCCAGTTTGTTTTTTTAGTGCAAAGTACCTTTGCGCCAACCGATAACCTGATGGAATTGCTGCTAATGATCGATGCAGCAAAAAGGGCCTCTGCTTATAAAGTAATTGCAGTGATGCCCTACTATGGTTATGCCAGGCAGGACAGGAAAGACCGTCCCCGTGTTGCCATCGGATCTAAACTCGTGGCCAACATGCTCACGGCTGCCGGGGCAGACAGGGTGGTAACGATGGACCTGCATGCGCCACAGATACAGGGGTATTTCGACATCCCGGTTGATCACCTCGACTCATCAGCCATCTTCATTCCTTATATTGAAAGTCTCAATCTTTCCAACCTTACTTTCGCTGCACCGGATGTAGGAAGCGCCAACCGCATCAGGGAAGTAGCTACCTATTTTGAATGTGAAATGGTGATCTGTGATAAACACCGCAAAAGGGCCAACGAGATCGCCAGTATGGTATTGATCGGTGATGTGGCAGACAGGGATGTGGTATTGATAGATGACATTTGCGATACCGGCGGTACCCTTGCTAAAAGTGCCGGTTTGATCAAGGAAAGAGGCGCCAGGAGTGTAAGGGCTTTTTGTACCCACCCTGTATTAAGCGGAAAAGCTTACGAAAATATTACCAACAGCGTACTCGAAGAGCTGGTTGTTTGCGATACGATCCCCGTTAAGCCTGGTTGCGATAAAATCCGGGTGGTATCTACTGCTGAGTTATTTGCGATCGCTATCCGTAACGCATTGGAAAATAAGAGTATCAACAGCCTTTTTATCAAAAGCAGGCTGCAAAATAAAAGATAGTTAAGGCTGGGAGGGCTTTAATTACAGATTGATCACTCATTATTCGGCATTTTACCCTACCTTCGCCGCTCAAAAAATTTATATAATGAAAACAATTACAATCGAAGGACAAATCAGGACCGAATTTGGCAAACCAGCCACCCGCCAACTTCGCCTTGAGGAAAAAGTGCCTGCTGTAATTTACGGAGGTGCCACTGAAGTTAATTTTTCTGCTCCTGCTACAGCATTCAAGAACATCGTTTACACCCCCGATTTTATGGTGGTGGAAGTACTGGTAGAAGGAAAATCATACAAATGTGTATTGAAAGACCTGCAATTTGACAAAGTGAATGACAGGTTGATCCATGTTGATTTTTTGGAACTGGTAGACGATAAAAAAGTTACCGTTACATTGCCATTGAAGTTTACAGGCGCACCTGCAGGTGTTAAGGCTGGTGGTAAACTGGTAACCAAGATCAAAAGTTTGAAAGTAAAATTATTGCCTAAGTACCTGCGTGAAAATATTGAGCTGGATCTGTCTGGCCTTGAACTGAACGGTAACGTAAGGGTAGAAGATGTGAAAGCTGAGAACATGGAGATCATGAACTCACCACGTATCCCCATCGCTTCAGTAACAATGACACGTCAGTTGAAACAGGAAGAAGCTGCTGCTGCTCCTGCTGCCAAAGCCGCTGCACCTGCCGCTGCGAAAGCTGCTGCTCCTGCTGCTGCGAAAAAATAAGCTGTATCATACATCGGTATATGCCCTCCAACCAACCCGGTTGGAGGGCTTTTTATTAATACAAATGGCAAATGGTAAACTGTAAACTTTAATTACCTTTGCCGTCCAAAAATTATATTATGGGAATGGATAGAAATACGGTGATTGGTTTTGTGCTGATAGGATTGCTGATGATGGGGATGTTTTACTTTAACAGCCAGGGCAGCAAAGCACTTGATGCTGAGAATAAGAGAAAAGCAGATTCTGCCGCCGCAGCAAGACCCAAAGTAGATACAGCAGCAATGATCAGGGATTCTATCAATGCCCAGGTAAGCCACCAGGTACAGTCTGCCGGCACTTTCCAAAGCGCTGTCAATCAGCCAGAGCAACTCACTGTAGTGGAAAACGACCTTGTTAAGATCACATTCACCAACAAGGGCGCACAACCCAAAATGGTGGAGTTAAAAAAATACAAAACTTTTGACGGCAGTTCTGTGGTGTTGCAGAACGGCAGCTTCAATAAATTATCCTACGCCATCAATACCACTAATGACAATACCCGGACCACCGAAACAGCCGGACTTACTTTTGAACCAGGCGTAAAGAACCTGAATGCCGATAAAAGCCAGACCGTTAGTTTTTTATTGAAAGACAGCACGGGTAAAACCATTACACATCAATATACTGTCCGCCCGGAGGATTACATGATCGATCTTTCCATTGGGTTTACAGGAGCCGACAAACTGATCAGTAAAAACAACCTTTCCGTTTTATGGCAGTGCCAGGCACCGAGGATTGAAAAGGATATGAATTATGAGAAACAGCAGACGGAAATATGCCATCTAAAAGATGGCAATTATGATTTTGAAAGATTGGGAAATAATGGTGAAATAAAATTTGATAAGGATGTTGACTGGCTGGCAGTAAAACAGCAGTTCTTCATTTCAGCTTTATTGAATAAAAGCAAATTTAAAAATGCTGCTATTCAGTGGAAAGTGCCGGATACCGCTACTCATATACTGGCACAAACAACAGCCAGTATGAATGTGCTGGTAACCGGTAGCGGCAGCAACGCCGTTGTACCACTGCAGTTGTATTACGGTCCCAGCGATTACAGTATTTTAAAGAAATACGATAATCACATGCAGCAGATTGTACCTTACGGCAGCGGCATCTTCTCTTTTGTAAAATACATCAACCGCCATGTGCTGTTACCGGTATTTGATTTTTTGCGTCAGCATGTGGCCAGTATGGGTATTGTGATCCTGCTGCTTACTTTATTCATCCGCCTGCTTACATCGCCCATTTTGTATAAAAGCTACCTGAGCGGTGCTAAGATGAAGGTGTTGAAGCCTGAGGTAGATGCATTAAAAGCAAAGTTCACTGATAAAACGGGCACACTCGACCAGCAGGCATTCAGCGTTGAGCAGATGAAACTCTGGCGATCTGCTGGTGTGAGTCCTTTCGGGGGCTGTTTGCCGGCATTACTGCAGATACCTATTTTCATGTCCTTGTATTATTTCTTCCAATCCAATATTTCCCTGCGTGGCCAGAGCTTTTTATGGGCGAAGGACCTTGCTTCACATGATTCTATTTATGATCTCTCCTTCAGTATACCATTTTATGGCGATCATGTGAGCCTGTTCACGTTAACGGCTACCCTCACAAGTTTGCTGATCTCTATTTACAGCATGAGCAATATGCAGGACAATTCCAATCCTGTAATGAAGTACATGCCCTATATATTCCCGGTATTACTGTTGGGCGTTTTCAATAACCTGCCTGCTGCCTTAACCTGGTACTATACTATTTCCAACAGCATTACCCTTATACTGCAGATCATCATTCAGAAATACATTATCGACCACGATAAGATTCTGGCGCAGATTGAGGAAACCAGGAAAAAGCCGGTAAAACAAAGCAAGCTGCAGGAAAAATTACAGGCCATGCAGGAAGCGCAGAAAAAGATGCAGGAGGCAAAGAACAAGTCGCAGGGCAAGTAATTGCTGTTAAAGTATTGCTTAAATGCGTTGTGTGAGGCTGATTTACAGCGGCGAATTGTTAGAAGGCTGAGTTTGGCATGTGTTTCTATTATCTATTGCAAAACATATAACAGATGAAAAAGTTAACCCCGGTCATTTCAGTGCTTTTCCTGCTGCTGGGCACCGGATCGTTTGCACAGAAAACTGTATCAGAAGGGATTTTCACTTATTCAATCTCCATTATGCAGGCCAATAACCAGCCCGCTGCAACCAACGCTCTTAATGGCGCTACTTCAACAACCTATGTAAAAGGTTCGTTCAGCAGGATTGACATGACCAGTAACCTGGGCAATGAAAAAACCATTCATGATGCAAAGGCTGGCACGGGCGTGATATTGAAAGAATACAGCGGTCAAAAACTGATGATCACACTTACAAAGGAAAACTGGCAGGAAAAGAATAAACGTTCCGCCGGGGTCGTTTTTACTGACCAGGGGGAAAAGAAAGAAATCCTTGGCTACCAGTGTACAAAAGCAACCGCCACACTTAATGATGGTTCTGTACTCACCGTGTTTTATACCCGGGATATTATTATCCAGAACCAGGAATATAATCCGTTGTTTAAAGGGCTTGCAGGCCTTCCCATGCAGTACGAAGTGGGAAATGCCAAAATGAAATTCCTGTACACCATGACGAGGATCGATTTGAATACTATGTCGCAGGCTAAATTCGATTATCCGAAATCGGGTTACAGGGTGATCAGTTATGATGAGAACAAACAGGGTAACAGGGATTAGAAACTATTGCAACAATAAAAAAACCCTTAACGACTGTTAAGGGTTTTTTATATAAAGTGT
>APMI01004030.1_pt1 | contig 22652 bp, 24 predicted proteins | sample 667938 | NCBI WGS metagenome assembly APMI01 (sample SAMN01084076, study PRJNA167559) | wastewater metagenome | biome: Wastewater | place: Denmark: Ejby Moelle, Odense | collected 2011-11-28
TGCCCTGGTCGAGCGCCTTGACCGCCTGCGCGCGCAGCCCGCCGGCAAGCCCGGGATTGGCCGCGGGTGCCGTGGCGGCCGGTGGCGTTGCCCGCGGCGGCGGTGCTGAGGCGGCAGGCTTGTTCTCGGCACGCGAGCGCACGACCGGCGAGGCGATCGATGCAGGGGCTGTACCCGGGATGCGCAGGACCTGGCCGGGCTCGACCGATGGCGTCCTGAGGCCGTTGTAGCGCGCGAGCAGATGAAACTTCAGCCGGTCGCCGAGAAAGCGCTCGGCGATTGTCGTCATCCGGTCGCCGCGCTGAACTGTGTAGGGAAAAGTCGTCGTGCCGAGGAGGGCAACGGGGTTTGCGTCGATGCCGACGAGCAATGTCTGGACCTGCCGGTCGCTCGGATCGCGGCGGGACATCTCTTTCAGGAGCTTGCGCGCGCGCGCCGTATCTCCGCTTTCGAGCGCCGCGACCGCGTCGGCGATCTGCTGCTCGTTGCTGATCGCCTGAACGGTCGCAGGTCGTCCAGCCTTGGGGCGCGGCGTGGAGCTGCACGCGGCGAGGCCGCTCAGGCAGGCGCCAATAACGATGATCCTGAAAATACTATTGCGACGCGTACTGTTACTCATGCGACACCGGCCTTTATTCTTTTCAACAATGCGGCCGGACCGAGGTTGGCTTTTGCCATGACCAGCGACCCGCGCTTCGCGAATTCGACGAACGCCGCCCGATCGAGCGGCCTGGAAAAATAGTAACCCTGGAAGAAGCGGCAGCCGTGACGGCGCAGCCACACATATTCCTCGTGCCGCTCGACGCCTTCGGCGAGCACGGTGATCCCGAGGCCGCGCCCGAGCGCGATGATGCTCTGGCAGATTGCCTGGCTCTGACGATCGGTATCGACGTTGGTCACGAACTCGCGGTCGATCTTCAACTTGTCGAAGTTCAGCTTCTTCAGATAGCTGAGGCTCGAATAGCCCGCCCCGAAATCGTCGATCGAGATGGCGATCTTCCGCGCCCGCAACCGGTCGAACAGTGCGCTCGCCGATGCGCAGTCGAGTGCTGCGACCGTTTCGGTCAGTTCGAGCTCGAGCATTCCGGCGCCCAGGGCATGGCGATCCGTCATGCGCGCAACGATGGTATCGAGCTCGGGACGCTTCAGCTGGTGCGCGGAAAGATTGACCGCGACACGGACACCCGTGACGCCGTCGCGCGCCCAGCCTGCGGCATCGCTGATCGCGGTATCGAGCACCCACAAGCCCACTTCCTCCGCGAGGCCGGTGTTCTCGACCAAAGGCACGAATTCGCTCGGGGCGACGCGACCGAGTTCGGGATGATCCCAGCGGATCAGCGCCTCGGCCCCGCAGACGCTTCCGCGTTCGGCATCGATGAACGGCTGGTAATGCAGCTCGAACTGGTGACGCGTGACCGCCTGGCGCAGATCCTGTTCGAGCGTCAGGCGCACTTGCGCGTCACCCTCTTCTTCCGAAAAGGACACGGGCGACGCGACGCCGGCATCGGCGCGGCCGATATTTGCGGCCGCCTGGGCCAGCAAGGACGGCGCCGAGTAATTGCCGCCTTCGAGCACGGTCGACCATGATGCGATGCGCGGCACGAGATCGAGCCCCGCTGCCTCGATGCGCGAGCCGAGCGCATAGCACTGCGCAGCGAACTCGCGGGCGCTTTCGGCGGTATCGTCTCCTTCGAACCAGATGGCGAAGCGGGCGCGATCGATCTGCGCGATCACGCGATTGGGCGGGGTCATACGCTTGGCGCGCGCCGCGAAGGTCTTGAGGAGCACGTCTCCGGTCTCGACGTTCTGCGCGCAGAGCGCATCGAAATCGCTGAGCTCGATGACGCCGAGCAGTGCCGCACTACGGCAGGCGCCGATGCGATCGACCAGCACCTCGCGGGTGTCGAGACCGGTGAGCGGATGGCGACGCGGCATGCGGTGTCCGACCCCGTTCAAGACGTCGCGCGCCGCGGCGATCGTCGCGTCAAGCCGTGCCGCGCCCTGTCGCCGTGTCGGCGTTCGCAAATGGCCCGGAAGGCTCGCTTCGAGCGCGAGGGCCGCGTTCGACGCAGACCGATGGAGTAACAGCGTCGTGATGGCGCTCCCGGCGGCGATCGCGGCCATGGCCGCGAGCATCAGGTCGGCGGTTGCCGTCCAGACGAGTGCGAGGATCATGGTCGCGCACAGCGCAATGATGGCGCGTCCGGCAAGGCGCTGCCGGTCCTCCATCATTGGGCCTTGATCCTTCGGCATGTGCGACGCGTCCCTGTCCTGATGCGAGGGGCTAGAGGCGCATCCCGAAGATTACGTTAACCGCTTGAGAATCTTACGTTTCGCAAACGCAACAATTCAACCCGATATGGTTCGATCGGCAGGGCGATGCGCGGGTGGCAAGCCTCCCAAAAAAACCCGGTGCTTGTGCTCACCGAGCCGAGGAGAGCGCTTCTGGCGCTTGTGTCGCGCCGCCGCTCTAGGCCCTTAGGATCCGGTGACAAGTATAATCGGGACGCCGTGCGCGATTTGCGTCAGCCGAAATGCTCGGCAACGAACTCCGCGCCCATGCGCAGCCCGACCGGGTCGACGCTGTGCCCGAGCCCCATGGCGACATGATCGCGCACCGCGATGTCGAGCCGTTCGAGATCGGCCTTGGCAGCATGCAGTGCCGCGACCGGCACGACCGGGTCGGCCGCACCGTGAATGAGGAGGACCGGTGGTTTGGCAATGCCGCTTGCCGGCAGGTCGCGGCCGCCGGTCAGCATCCCGGAGTAGCCGACGATGGCCGCCACGGCGCGAGGGCGGCGGAGCCCGACGTGAAGCGCCATCATCGTGCCCTGGCTGAAGCCGACAAGCGCGAGGTTCGCGTCGCCGAGGCCGTATTGCGCCAGCTTCTTGTCGATGAAGGCGTCGATCGCCGGTGCAGCCCGCGCCGCGCCTGCGGCAAGCGCTGCCGGGTCGAATGCCTCGAGCGGCCACCATTGATAGCCCCGCGCCATGAAGCTGCACCGCTCCGGCGCATTGGGCGCGAGGAAGAGCGCGTCCGGCAGGCGCTGTTGCCACTGCGGGGCGAGCGCGATCATGTCGGCACCGTTCGATCCGAAGCCGTGCAGCAGCAGCACGATCTGCCTGGGCGCGCCGCCGCCTTTCGGCTGCAGGCTGGCGCCGTTGACAATCCCGCTCACGAGAGATGCCCCGAGTGCGACGGCGGGCTAGTCAAGACAGGACGATACGACGCGGCAGCACCCAGTCCGGCCGGACGAAGTGGCAGGTATAGCCGTTGGGGAGGCGCTCGAGATAATCCTGGTGCTCGGGCTCGGCTTCCCAGAATGCGCCCGCGGGCGCGAGTTCGGTCACGACCGGTCCGGGCCACATGCCCGAGGCAACGACATCGGCAATGGTCTCTTCCGCCACGCGCCGGTGATCCTCTGTCGTGTAATAAATTCCCGAGCGATAGCTCGCCCCGGTGTCATTGCCCTGCCGGTTCCTGGTGGTGGGATCATGGATCTGGAAGAACAACTCGAGCAGCGCGCGAAAGCTCAGGATGTCGGGGTCGAAAATGATCTCGATTGCCTCGGCATGCGTGCCATGGTTGCGATCGGTCGCGTTGGGCACATCACCGCCCGAATAGCCGACGCGGGTCGAGTTCACACCCGGCATCTTGCGGATAAGATCCTGCATGCCCCAGAAACATCCGCCTGCGAGGATCGCTCGTTCGGCCCTCATGCGATGTCCTCGACCTGGTCGAGATAGTCGCCATAGCCTTGCGCCGCCATGTCGGCACGCGGCACGAAGCGGAGCGCGGCGGAGTTGATGCAGTAGCGCAAGCCGCCCCGGTCGCGCGGGCCGTCGTCGAACACATGGCCCAAATGGCTGTCGCCGTGCGTCGAGCGCACCTCGGTCCGCATCACCCCGAGCGATGGATCCTGAAGCTCTGCGACATTCGCGGGTTCGATCGGCTTGGTGAAGCTCGGCCAGCCGCAGCCGGACTCATATTTGTCGGATGAGGCGAACAGCGGCTCGCCCGACACGATGTCGACATAGATGCCGGCCTCCTTGTTGTGGAGATAGGCGCCGGTTCCAGGCCGCTCGGTTCCGCTCTGCTGGGTCACATAATGCTGCTCGGGTGTCAGGGCGGCGATCGCCCCGTCCGTTCGTTGATAGCTGCCCATCCGCACCTTCCTTTCGATCAGTCGTTGCTCGCCGAACCGGGCTCGGCCATCTTGCGATGCTGCTCGGCAAGCACGCCGGCAGGCGTAACATTGGCTGCCGCCTGCTGGATCTTGTTCTTCCAGCCGGATACGATGGAGTCCTTGCCAGCAAACAGCGCCTCATAGCCGTCGCGCGCGACATCGGAGGGATCCGATTTCTTGGGATCCTGACCGACTTTGGTGTCCATCATGTCACCCCGCGCAAAGAACTCGGTCTCGACCGGACCGGGCATCAGGGTGGTCAGCGTCACGCCGTCATAGTCTTTCAGCTCGTTACGCAGCGCATCGGTGAAATTGTCGACGAACGCCTTGGTGCCATTGTAGACCGCGTTGAAACTGCCCGGAATGAAGCCGGCGATCGACCCGGTCACCAGCACCTTGCCCGCGTTGCGCGCAGTCATCTCCTTCAGCACTTTCTGCAAGAGATAGAGGGTGCCCGTCACATTGGTGTCGAGCACATGGCGCCAGGCGGCGGGATCCTGCTCGAGAAATGCGCGCCCAAGTCCATGTCCGGCATTTGCGCACAACAGATCGACCGGTCGGCCGTCCGTCGCCGCGAGCAGCCGGTCGACGCCGTCGAACGTCGACAGGTCGACTTCCAGCGTCCGCACCTCGACGTTCGCACCGCCGAACCCGGCCGAGGCATCGACGAAGGGCGTATCCGCCACCACCAGCAGGTCGTAGCCGTCGCTTGCGGCAAGCTCGGCGAGTTCGGCGCCGATGCCCGTGGACGCGCCGGTAATGATCGCGAATTTGTCAGCCATCTGGTCTCTCCTATTCGGCGGCGACGGCAAAGTCGGGCTTGAGCACGACTTTCGTCACTTCGTTCTGGTTGTCGTGAAACATCTCGTAGCCCTTGGGCGCATCCTCGAGGCTCATCCGGTGCGAAATGAGAAACGTCGTGTCGATCTTGCCTTCGACGATCGCGTTGAGAAGTGCCGGCATATAATGCTGCACGCTGGTCTGGCCGGTCTTGAGGGTCAGGCCCTTTTCCATGAACGCCCCGAGCGGAAACTTGTCGACAAACCCGCCGTAGACCGCCGGCATCGACACGCGGCCACCCTTTCGACAGGCGACGATCGCCTGGCGGATCGAATGGGTGCGATCGGTGCCGAGAAATGTCGATTTCTTGATCTGGTCGAGCACATTGTCGACGAAGAAACCATGCGCTTCGAGACCGACCGCGTCGATGACCGCATCGGGACCGATGCCACCGGTCATTTCCATGAGCGCTTCGTAGGTCTTCGTTTCCTCGAAGTTGATCGTCTCGGCGCCGAACTTCCTTGCCAGTTCGAGCCGGCGCGGGAAATGATCGATCGCGATGACGCGCTCGGCGCCCATCAGCATAGCGGACTGAACCGCGAACAGCCCCACCGGTCCGCAGCCCCAGACAGCGACCGTGTCGCCCGGCTCGATCTGCGCATTCTCCGCGGCCTGCCATCCGGTCGGCAGAATGTCCGAGAGGAACAGGACCTGGTCGTCATCGAGCCCGTCGGGCACGACGATCGGCCCGACATCGCTGAACGGCACCCGGACATATTCTGCCTGGCCGCCGGCATAGCCGCCGGTCATGTGGCTGTAGCCGAACAGGCCCGACATCGGATGGCCATAGAGCTCCTGACCGATATCCTGGTTGTCGGCGGGGTTGCCGTTGTCGCACGCCGAATATTGGTGCTTACCGCAATGATAGCAGCTGCCGCAGGCGATCGTGAACGGGACGACAACGCGCTGGCCTTTTTGGAGCGTCGACTTCGGACCGGTCTCGACGACTTCGCCCATGAACTCATGGCCGAGGATGTCGCCCGCCTTCATCGTCGGGATGTAACCGTCGTAGAGGTGAAGGTCGGAGCCGCAGATCGCGGTCGAGGTGATCTTGATGATCGCATCGCGCGGGTTGAGGATTTCGGGGTCGTCGACGGTGTCGACGCGGACGTCGTGCTTGCCGTGCCAGGTGAGTGCGCGCATCAGGCTTTCTCCTCCTCGAGCTGTGTTCGGGTGCGCGCTGCGGTTGCGACCTCGCCGGTTTCCATGAGCTGCTTGAAGCGCCGGAGATCGCGCCGCGCCTGAATCGCGGGTTCGCGCTGGAACAGCTTTGCGATGACCTTGCCGAGGACGCCGGCGGGCGGATCATAGGCGATCGTCGCCGAGACAATGGTTCCGCGGCCGCCCTGCGCATCCGCGAAGGTGATACGCCCGGCGTTGGGCACATCGGCATTATCGTCCGACGTCCAGGCAATCAGCGCACCTTCGACGTCCTCGGTGATGGTGGCGTCCCATTCGACTGTCTTGCCGGCTGGCGCTTTCACGACCCAGTGCGTGCGGGTGTTCGACACAACATCGATGCGTTCGACATTGTCCATGAACGCTGGAAGCTGGCTGAAGTCACGCCAGAACGCGTACAGCTCCATGCGAGGCCGATTGATGGTCACGGTCCGGCCGATGAGCGTCTCTCCCCTGGGTTCGATCAGGGCCTCGGTTGCCGTGTTGCGCACGGCCTGCGACTTCGACGTTGTCGGCGGCGCGTCATCGGTCGCTGTTGTCATGAGGCTTCTCCAGTCGGCTGGGGGTGGTGTTCTGGGTCGTAGCGGTCGCTGCGGCGACCGGCGGTGCACGCTGTTGGCAGAACGCTCGGCTGACGATTTGCTCCGCGCCGAGAGCGATATTGATTTGGTTGATCTGGATTGTTTTTCCGCGAACGGCGCGCGCTGGTGCGGTTCGAGGCGCGGGCAGGCAGAGCGGCGGCGCTGCGGATGCCGGCCGGGCGGCGAGCTATGTCCGTTAACATGGATCAATTCCCGCGAAATCAACGGGTTGCGACGGAACTTCGCCTCTCGGCCTCGGTTGATCCCCATCATTAGGTCACGAAAGCAATATCCATGAAAACAGCGTCCCTGTTTGCGGTCGCCGGTCTCGCCGCGCTTGCCGCCACGCCTGCCATGGCCAAGGTCATGACCCCGGCCCAATATGTGGTGACGGCGGGTGCCAGCGATCTCTACGAACGTCAGTCGTCGCAGCTCGTGCTCGAGACGACGGCCAATCCGAAGGTGAAGGAATTCGCGACGATGATGCTGAGCGCCCACGCGCAGAGCACCGCCGATGTGAAAGCCGCCGCGATGAAGTCGAGCGTCAAGGTTGCGCCGCCGATGTTGATGCCCGCCCAGGCCAAGATGATCGCGCAACTGCGCGGCGCTAGCGGCATGGCCCGCGACACGGCCTATATCGCACAGCAGCGCGCCGCACATGACCAGGCTCTCGGCGTTCAGAAGGACTATGCGATGGGCGGCACAGCACCCGCCCTCAAGATGACGGCTGCCAAGATCGTGCCGGTCGTCGAGCATCATATCATGATGCTAAAGGGGATGTAGCGCCGCCGTTTCGCGAGCGGCGTTGCCGCCGGTCGGCCCGACCTCCGCCCCGAGGGCCCCGGCACATAGAGCGCGCCGCTCGCGGATCCACACACCGATGAGTGTCAGTGTGCATCGCTGTCGCGCCAAATCCCTGACGTCCGCGCCGAAGCGGCGCAATCAGTGCGCCGCCCTGCCGCGCAGCCGACGTGCATTGCCCGTCGCGGCCCTGTGCACCGGCGCCAGGGCGTCCCTGCCAAGCTTCGCGCCGGCCGTCATCGCAGCCAGGGTGTAATCCGCGCTTTGCGCTGCAAGTGTCGCGGCTTCGACCATCGTCGGCATCCGTCCTGCAAACATCATCCGCCCGACCCGCTGCATCTGGACGCTCCACGCAGCATGCATTGCCAACGTATCGCGTGTGACCGCCTGCGCGCTGCGTCCGAAGGCGTTGAGCTTTTCGGGTATCATCCGCGACAGTTCGCCGAACCCGGTCCCGGGGTGCGTCGTGGCCACATCGCGCAATATCGCACTGCGCGTACCGATGACAGCCTGCGACGCCTGCAATGTCTCGATACTGCGCAGCCAAGTGGCGTGCATCTCCAGTCCGGTCGAGACCATCCGCGACCAGGCTATGAAGGGGTCGATGATCATGGGCTGTCTCAGGCCAAGGTTCGCAGCGATGGCTCGCGCGCGTAGAACCGCTGCACCGCCGCCTTGACGAACGCCCCGTCGAGCCCGGTCACGCCCTCATCCGGGACCACGCCGGCCTTGTCGAGCAGCGGCTGGGCCGCGGCACTCGCACCGATCGCTTTCAGATGCCCGAACGCATTCATCACGAACTCGACCGCGGCACCTTCCTTGACCAGGGCAGCGCAACCGTCGTCCGACAGCACGATCGCCACCGCATCGAAGATCTGGCTCGGCGTTCCGGCGAGCTGGCCATCGGCTTTCTGCTGCGTCCCGTCGGAGAGCTTGGCGCCGCCGACCTTGGGCGCAACGATCACGGCCTTGCCCTTGGCCTTTTTCACGGCTGCCACGACCGAGATCAGTTCTGCGGCATCCGTGCCATCGGCGATCAGGATTCCGACCGCACGGCCTTCGAGCGTCGGCTTCATGTTCTTGTGGATCGACAGTGCATCCGATGGCGGCATGTCGACCGGCTCCCTGGCCGGGGGTGCCTTGCTCGGCAACGCGATTCCGAGACCGTCGGCGACGCGCTTGGCTAGGTCTTCGTCGACGTTGCGCAGATTGGCGACCATTCGGCCGGGCACCTGATCGAGCAGCCCGACCTTCGACAGTTCGAACACGAACGACGACGCGATATGCGCCTGCTCATTCTCGGTCTGCGACCGATAGAAGAGCCGGGCCTGGCTGTAGTGATCGGAAAAGGTCTCCGAGCGGACGCGGAGCTTGTCGCCGCTCTCGTCCGGGCCAGTCGCCGCATTGACGGTCACGAACCCGGTCTCCGGATTCTCGCGCGGACCGCCCTCCTCGCCATGCGCGGCAAGACTGTTCGGTTCGTAATTCGCGCGGCCCTTGGGCACCATCGTCTGCATTTTCCCATCTCGCTGGAAATTGCCGAACGGGCAGCGCGGGGCATTGACCGGGATCTGGTGAAAATTGGTCGTGCCGAGACGCGAATTCTGCGTGTCGAGATAGGAGAAGAGACGCCCCTGCAGCAGCGGATCGTTGGAAAAGTCGATGCCGGGAGGAATGTTCGACGGCAGGAACGCGACCTGCTCGGTCTCGGCGAAGAAATTGTCGACGTTGCGGTTCAAAGTCAGCGTGCCGATCAGGCGGACCGGCACGTCCTCTTCAGGGATAAGCTTGGTCGCGTCGAGCACGTCATAGGGCTGGGCGTCGGCGAAATCCTCGTCGAACACCTGAATGCCGAGATCCCATTGCGGATAGTTTCCGGTGTCGATCGCCTCGAACAGGTCGCGGCGGTGATAGTCGTTGTCGGCGGCCTGGAGCTTCAGTGCCTCGTCCCAGATCGTCGACTGTAGACCGAGGCGCGGCTTCCAGTGGAATTTGACGAAGCTCGCCTTGCCGGCCGCATTGACCAGTTTGAACGTATGGACGCCGAACCCTTCCATGGTGCGGAGCGAACGCGGCAGGGTGCGGTCGGACATCGCCCACATCAGCATGTGCGTGGTCTCCGGCATGAGCGATGCCCAGTCCCAGAAGGTGTCGTGGGCGCTGCCTGCCTGGGGATAGCCGCGATCGGCTTCCATCTTCACGGCATGGACAAGGTCGGGGAACTTCAGCGCGTCCTGGATGAAGAACACCGGGATGTTGTTGCCGACGAGATCCCAGTTGCCTTCGCGCGTGTAGAATTTGACCGCGAAGCCGCGCACGTCGCGCGGGGTGTCGACGGAGCCTGCGCCGCCGGCGACGGTCGAGAAACGCACGAACACCTCGGTCTTCTCGCCTTTGGTGAAGACGGCGGCCTTCGACAGGTCGGAGATATCGTCGGTTGCCTCGAAGACGCCGTGCGCGCCCGAGCCGCGGGCATGGACGATGCGCTCGGGAATGCGCTCATGGTCGAAATGGAAGATCTTCTCTCGAAGGACGAAATCCTCGAGAAGCGTCGGGCCGCGGCTGCCGCTCTTGAGCGAATTCTGGTTGTCCGAGACCGGCACGCCGTGATTGGTGGTGAGCACGGCGGTGTCGAGCGCCTCGGCCGACTGGTGTGTTTCGCCGCCGTTCGAGTTGTTGCGCTTCGGTGCCTTGGCCATCTGGGGTTCCCCATGTTCGAGTCAGGTTCAACAGGTCGACGGCCGCCCCGCCCGGGACGACCGTCAGGAAATGCGTCGTGTGCTCAGGCGACGGGTTCGCCGAGCTCGATCTCGACCGGCTTCAACGTCCGCGCGGTCGGTACCGGCAGACCGTTCGCCTTGAACTCGGCCTTCAGTTCGTCCTTCCGCGCCGCCATCTCAACGCCGAGAGCGTCGAGATCGACATCGCTCGCGCGGGCCTGCGCGAACATGCCCTCCTTCGGCATCTCCTCTTCATGGACATGATGCTTGATTTCTTCGGACAGCACCGTGACCTTGGCGTCGTAGAAATTCTCGCCGGGCTCGCTCGCCATGATCTGGCCGATGAGCAGTTTCGCGCCGTCATGTTCGACATAGGATTCATCGAGCAGGTCGCTTTCGATCTTCCCCTTGAGCGCCGGATAGAAGATTTCTTCCTCGATCATCGTGTGGATGACGAGCTCGGTGCAGATCCGGGTCGCGATTTCCTTCTGCTTGGCCTCGGACGTCGTCGCCTCGAACTTTTCGAACAGTTCCTCCACGGCCCGGTGATCGGCCTTGAGAAGTGCGATCGCGTCTGGTGCTTTGTCGGCCATGGAACATCTGCCTTTTCGTGTGAGGAAACCCCGGCAGCCTCGACCTGCCCTCGCCCCACAACGCGCGGCACGCGTATTCGACCCTGTTGCGGATCATTCTCACGCGGAAAAACGGACGAAATTAACGTGCATCAAACACTATTTTGCCGCGAGCCCGTTCGCCCCCGCCCGCAACGCCTAGCGCCCGCCGCGCCGCGTGAAGCCGCGATCGCTGTCGAGCAAGGCGGCGAGCATGGCCGGGATGAGTTCGGAGAAGGGCTCGGCCTTGCCGTATGCGGCTTCATAGGCCGCGGCGTAATCGGCGAGGCGGACGTGGAACTTGGGGGTGATCGTGAGGGTGAGCCGGACCGGCGTCCGGTCGGGCAGTCGGGCAAGTTTTAGCGCGGCATCAGCGTTCCTCCCATGGCCGCAGGACGAGATCCTTGTGCACGACCAGCCGGACGGCCGCGCTAGGCCGGATAGTGATGGTCGGCTGGACATTGAGGTTCCGCGCAAGCTGCTGGTCGCCGGCGCGGGCCGCCGCCTGCTGCGTCGCCTCCTACAAGGCCTGGACGAGATCGCTGCCGCCCGACAGCGCCAGTTCGGACCCGACGCCAAGGACGGTCGGCAGGACCACGCCCTTGAGGAGTTGCCAGCTGTGAGGTCGACCTTATCTTCGAGTCCCGCATGGCCCGAGGCGTCAGTCGCTGGCACATTGTCGATGCAGCGACAATCCGTCCGGCAGCAGGAAGCGCTAACACACGACGAGCGCGCGCTTCTGACCGAAGGCAACGACCGAGTCGTAGGAACCGATCAGCCGCGCGCCCTGCGGGATGAGCAGATGACGACCGGTCGCACTGTCGAGCACACGCTCGATCACGCCCCGCCGATGACTGCCATCGCCTTCCGCAAGGATGTTCACACAGCCAGCCTCACCCGTGCGTTGCGACACCCCTTCCTGGCGCCATACCGCCCGCGCAGGACGCCATACCGTCCGCGCAGGACGCCATACCGCCCGCGCAGGACGAAAGCGCGGCCGCTGTCCCGACCGCGCGTCCGCCGCATTGTCGCGGATCAGCCCTGGATAAAGGCCAGCAGGTCGGCGTTGATCACCTCGCCGTTGGTTGTCGGCATGCCGTGCGGATAGCCGGGATAGGAAATGAGTTTCGCGCCAGCGACAATCTGCGCGGACATCTTGCCGGTGGTCGCGAAGGGCACGACCTGGTCGTCCTCGCCGTGCAGAACCAGCGTCGGTACAGCGATCGCCTTGAGGTCATCGGTGAAATCGGTCTCGGAAAATGCGGCGACGCCGAGATAGTGGGCAAGTGCGCCACCGGTCAGGCCCTGGCGCAGCCAGTTCAGACGCACCGCCTCCTTCACCTCGGCACCGTCGCGATTGTAACCGAAGAACGGCAGGGTGAAGTCGTAATAGAATTGCGCGCGGTTGGTCGCGGTCTGCTCGCGGACCATGTCGAACACATCCATCGGGACACCGTCCGGGTTATTGGCGGTCTTGACCATGATCGGTGCGACTGCGCTGATCAGCACGGCTTTCGAGACACGGCCTGGCTTGGCCCGCGCGACATAGCGGGCGACTTCACCCCCACCGGTCGAGTGGCCGATGTGGATGGCGCCCCTGAGATCGAGTGCGTCGGTCAGTGCGATGACGTCGGCGACATAGGTGTCCATGTCATGACCGGTCGCCGACTGGCTCGAGCGGCCATGGCCGCGACGGTCGTGCGCGATCACACGGTAGCCCTTTTCGACGAAGAACATCATCTGGCCGTCCCAGTCGTCCGAGCTCAGCGGCCAGCCGTGGTGGAACATGATGACCTGGGCATCGCGGTGGCCCCAGTCCTTGTAGAAGATTTCGGTGCCGTCCGTGGTGGTGATCGTGCTCATCGTCTCGCTCCCATGCCTTCCGATGCGAACTGCTTCGGTGGACACAGAATGCCGCCGCAACAGCATTGACCAAATTGAAATGATGGCATCTAATCATTTCCGAAAATGACACGACGCCTGCCCGATCTCGAAGCCTGGGCGATCTTCGCCAAGGTCGCCGAACGCGGCTCGTTCGCGGATGCCGCGCGCGAACTCGGCCTCTCCAATCCGACGGTATCAAAGGCAGTGTCGCGGCTGGAAGCACGGCTCGGCCTCGCGCTGCTGTCGCGAACCTCGCGACGGCTTTCGCTGACGGAAAGCGGGCGCGCTTCGCTCGAGCGGGCGACGCGCATCCTGCGCGAGGGTGAAGCCGCCGAAGATGAAGCGGCCGAGCAGCTCGATATCCCGCGCGGCCGCGTGCGGATCAGTGCGCCGCTCTCGTTCGGCATCGGTTACCTCGCATCGGCCCTGCCCGGTGTCCTCGAAGTCTATCCCGACGTGACGCTCGACCTGTCGCTCAGCGACCGCCAGGTCGATCTTATCGCCGACGGGTTCGACCTTGCGATCCGCATCGCGCGGCTCGAGGATTCGTCGCTTCTTGCCCGCCGGCTGTGCACCGTTCGGCTGCTGCTCGTGGCATCGCCCGCCTATCTCGAGAGAATGGGACGGCCCCGCCACCCCGCGCAGCTGCTCGCTCATCACATTCTTGCCTATACCGGCGGGACGAACCCCGGCGCCTGGCGGTTCGTGCACGCACAGTTGGGCGAGGAGATGGTGCAGCCCAGTGTCCGCATCTGGGCCGACAATGCCGATGTCCTGAACCCTGCCCTGCTGGGCGGGCAAGGCCTCGCAATCCAGCCCGAGTTTCTGGTCTGGAAGGAACTGCGCGACGGCGCGCTCGAGCATGTGATGCCCGACTGGGACTGTCCGGCGCTCGGGCTTCACCTGATAATGCCGCCGTCCTCGCTCCGGCCGCTGCGTGTCCAGGCGGTGATCGACCACCTCGCCAAGGCGCTGGCCGCCACACCATGGGCACAGGCCTGACATTAGCGAAATACCGTCGCGGCCGCCGAACCGGACTCGCATCGACAGCCAGCACCCAGCGCCATCTTCAAAGAGGGTGTTGCATGACGATGTGCGTGATAGGCTCCGCCCACAGGAGATACGCCATGCCGATCGTCCGTCCGCTCACCGCATCGCGTCGCACCGTCGTCATGACCGGCCTTGCCGGTCTGCTAGCGGGCTCGGCGCGTGGTGCGGGCAGCGCCACGACGCTGAAGGTACCGGAAGTCGATGCGCTCACACTGCAGGTCGTCGATGATGCGGCGACCTTCGGGCCCTTCCTCCCCAGCCTCGACCTGCCAAGAATGAAAGTCATCCGCGCCGGCAATGGCGGCCCTGCCCGCATGCCCCGGATGCTGCCAAACGCATTGATGGCGGAGTTCGGCCTCTCGATCCTCGCCCAGTCGCATATCGCGGCGCAGGTGCGACGGGTGCTCGTCGATTTCGGCTATTCGCGTGAAGTGCTCGCAAACAATTTGCAGCTGCTGAGCATCGATCCTGCGACCATCGACGCCGCGGTGCTCAGCCACGGTCATCTCGATCATTATGGCGGCTTCGCGGGCCTGTTCGGCGACCAGGGCGCACGGCGCAACCCCCTTCCGCTGACCGTGGGCGGCGAGGAGACGTTTTGCGAGCGCGTGGCCCAGATTGGCGACCCACCCCCGGTTATGGGCGCGCTCGACCGCACTGCTCTTGCCAAAGCCGGTTACGCCGTCCGGATCCAGCCCGAACCGGCTATCATCGCGGATCAGGCGTTCACCACCGGGGTGATCCCACTCGACAGCTTCGAGCGCGCCGCCATTCCGACCCAGATGCGGCCCGGCGTTGGGTGTGATCGATCACGGCTTGCCCCGGCCAAACGGAGTGTCAGCCAGCTGGCCGACGATGGCGAACACGAGCTTGCGACCTGCTATGCCATCAAGGGTCTCGGCCTCGTCGTCATCGCGTCCTGCAGCCATCGGGGCGTGATCAATTCCGTCCGCCGTGCACAGGCGGTTTCGGGTATCCAGAAAGTTCATGCCGTGATTGGCGGCTTCCATCTTGTCCGGCCACGGACAGAGGACGAGGCACGGCAGACGGTCGCCGAATTTGCGCGCATCGATCCGACCTACATCATCCCGATGCACTGCACGGGCGAGGTGTTCATCGCGGAAGCCCTGCGACTCATGCCGAGCAAGGTCATCCGCTCCTATGTCGGCACCAAATTTGTCTTTAGCCAAACCTAACTCCGGGCTCGAGCGACGCCGTTCTGGTCGATGTCTAACGAATAACGGGCCCATCGCTGCCGTTCAGCCGCATGCTGGGCAACCGCCTAGCCCGCTGGTCGGGTATTGGCTGCGACTGATGGCCGTGGTGGCTGTCAGACCGTTTTTGCAGGCAGGAAGGAGGCGCAGGTTCGGAGATTTCCAGTGCGCAAAATCGTTTCTGCCTCGTGATGATGCCGAGCGTGGCGAGGGTCAGCGGATGCTTCGGCGGTCCGCAAGCGTGAAGGCAAACAAGAAAATGAGGCCGAGGGCGGCGAGGCCCGCGCTACCACGACCGGCAATGTGAACATAGGGCTCCGCGAGCGGACGAGCGAAACGACCCATTCCGACCGCGACGGCGAACATGACCAGGCTTGCCAGCCACAGACTCTGAACGACCCGCTTTTCCATGTATCGCCATCCGGTGTGCTGCGCGTGTAATACACGCCGACATGGCCTTGATCAACATGCGAACGCTGCAGGCGCCGCCTGCTGCAACTGGCCGGAATGGGCTTGCAAGCTACCGGTCAGCCACATGCCACGATGCTCGTCAAAATTCGACCTCACTCATAAGCCGATCGCGGCTGACTGCATTGCCTCCGTTTCCCGATCTAACTAGCGGCAAGCATCTTAAAGCATAGGGACGATGAAACCAGTTGAGGCCAATCGCGTTAGACCGGCAGCGACGTTTCGACGCGCTTGCCGGAGGAAAGTTTGAAGCAGCGCGACGACTGGCACCTGACGGATGCACTCGATTATGAACATGGAAGGGGCGATCCGTTCGCCGCAGCGGTACGCGCTACGCGCATGCCCATGGTCATTACCGATCCTGCGCAAGCCGACAATCCGATCGTCTTCTGCAACGTCGCCTTCCAGACGTTGACCGGATACGACCGCGAAGAAATTGTCGGTAGGAATTGCCGGTTTCTGCAGGGTCCGGAAACCGATATGGCGGCGGTGGCGAAAGTTCGCGAGGCGATCGAAGGCGGTCACGACGTAGACGTTGATTTGCTCAATTACCGGAAAGACGGCTCGACGTTCTGGAACGCGCTCTACATGTCGCCCGTCAAAGATATGGACGGCACGATACGCTTCTTCTTTGCGTCCCAGCTGGATGTGACGGACCGGATCGAGGCGCAGACTGTCATTGCCAACCAGAAGCAGCTGGTCGAGCGAGAAGTCGAGCGTCGCACGGCAGACTTGCGGGCTGCGCTCGATGCGAAGACCCTGCTGCTTCACGAGGTCGACCACCGGGTCAAAAACAACCTCACGATGATTGGTTCGTTGCTTCGACTCCAGGTACGCACCATCGACGATCCGGCGATTGCGTCCAAACTCGATTCAATGCTCGAGCGAGTCGACGCACTCGCCGTGGTTCATCGCCAGCTCTACCAGTCCTCCGACCTCGAAAAATTCGATATGGGCAGCTTTGCACGCAGCCTCGTGTCCGATGTTGTTGGATCGAGTGGCCGGACCGACATCGCGCTGGATACCGATGCATGCTCGCTTTTCGTCGACGCCGCTAACGCGTCGGCGCTCGGCCTGATCCTGAATGAAATTCTGACGAACGCGGTGAAGCATGGTTTCGCCGACGGACGCCCCGGCAAACTCAGTCTCACGGTCCGGAATGGCAACGGCAGCGGGATGATCAGGATCTGCGACGACGGACCCGGGATGCCGTCTGCCAGGCGTACCAAGAGCATCGGCACATCGCTCATTACGCGATTGGCGCGTCAGGCGCAGGCGGAAGCCACTTGGAGCGACAACCGGCCGGGCACCTGCGTGACGATCACTTTCCCCAACAACGAGAAGCAATAAATGGCCGACGTGATGGACGTTCTGATCGTCGAGGACGAGATGCTTCTCGCCATGGATATCGAGGCCATGGTCGAGGATAGCGGGCACCGCGTCCTCGCTGAGGCGGCCAGTCTGCAAGACGTCGAAGCTCTTCCAAGCGATTTGAACCCCCAACTGGCGCTGGTCGACATACACTTGGCGCATAATTCTAATGGTCTTGATGTCTGCCAGTACATCCAGGAGCACTGGCCAGAGTCGCTGATCATCTTTGTGACGGCCAACGTGTCGAAGATTCCCAATGACTTCTCGGGTGCGCACGGCGTTATCGCAAAACCATTCTCCCATGCGGGCGTCGTCAACGCGATCAAATACCTCGCCAACGGCGTTTTCGATCCGCCGCCGAGCGTGCCGCGGCCCGAGAGCCTTACAGCGTCGCAACATCTTGAACGTCGTTGGGCCAATCCATCAGGTTGATGGACAGTCTGTCGGCTTTCGGCAGCAGCATTTACTGAGCCGCCTTGCACGCCACTGCGGTTCGACGGCTGCGTCCGAATCCCGCGAGAGTCGTCTATCACTTCATCGGATCACTGTGCCGCAAATGTCGAGCCTGGATGAACTTCGCGGCCAGCTTCCCGAGCTCAGCCCGATAACTGACTATCGGCTCAAGGGCTAACGTGAGCCAGTGCCGAGACAAGACCGGTAAAGACGGCAGCCGGGACGCCACGAGATTAATCAGCCCGTTCGGTCAATTCATCGCAAGCTCACCCGGTTAGCCGACCGCGATGTCCATCTATCTTCTTGCCCTGACCGCTGCTCCGGCGGTCGCTGAACTGCCGAACGAGGACGAAATCGTTGTGACCGCCTAGCGTTTGCGGAAAGTGCGGCTCTCATTTCATATGAAAAACGGCAAGCCCAAAGCCTGCAAGGTCACAACGCCCAGTTCGCCGATTGTCGAAATAATCGTCTGTAAGGCGGCGACACGGTACAGCAGCTTCACCCCCCGACACCATTTGTCGAGCGCGGAGCGGTACGCCGCTTCCGCCCTGTCTAACGTCGCTTCAAGCCGCGCCTTGGTCTTGGCCTGCCGCGCTTCGAGCGCGCGGCGTTCCTGCTCGAGCGTGCGCTCGCGCACCATTATAGCTTCGACCGCGGCGCGATGCTCTTGCCGGGCCTTGTCAAGTGCCGCTTCGGCCGTGTCGATCCGGTCGAGCGACGGGCACGGCCTCACTCTCGGTTTCGGCACAGGCGGTGCGGGCATGGCGGCCTTCGGCCGGACCGGCTTCCGTCCATGCGACCCGCGAGCGGATTCAGATTCGGGCGCGGACGCCGGCGATGCCTTGCCGCGCGCCTGCGCAACCTTGCCCGTCGCTGTCTTGCCATAGAGTCCGTGACCGCTTGCGGACGCTCGTGCCTTCACGGGGCTACGGGTGCCATCACGCACAGTGTGTTCTGCATCATAATTGGCTCCAGCTGCGGCTCCTGCTTTCGGTCCAGCTTCACCTCCGTCGCCGTCCCCTTCGCCGTCTCCGTCGCCCTTTTCCCTCTTGCTGCCGCGCCGATCAGGAGGATCGGATGGCAGGGCCGCATAATGGTCATCGGCCGTTCCGCGCGCGACCTTGAAGATTTTGCCCGGCGTTTCGAGGGGCGCCCTGGTCAGCGCTTCGTTGCTGACCAGCTCGGCCATGCCGAGCCCGAACAAATTCGTGTTGCTGCCCCAGGCTTCAAGCGCGGCCTTCTGACTCGGCGCCGCGACATAGGCGTCATGGAACCCGGCCGCCGTGCGAAACACCTTGAGCTTACGCGCCATCGGACGTCCGTCAAACCGTTAGCTGCGCCCGGGTCGCGTCGTCGACCTTGCCCGCGAGACCAGGCACCTCGTCGAGCTGCCGCAAATTGTCGAAACGGCCGCGCTCCTCGCGATAGCGCGCGATCTCGAATCCATGACCGGCCAGCCCCTCGACCGCGTCGAGCTCGTCCGCGCTCGCCGTGTTCACATTTACAGTGTTCGCCAATGGCTCCTCCTAAGGTGCAATGTCGTCGTACAGGTCGTGCAACTCCCTTGCGCTGCCTGCGATCCCTGCCGCACCCGAATCGAAACCAGAAGCTCATCGGTTGCCGACGCGCTCGCCGCGTGAAAATCGCAGATCTCACCGCGCCGATGTGGTCGTCACTAGAGCGGGAATTAAGGCGAACCACAATGAACCGTTGCCGTGCGGCATTACCGACGATTCATTGGCCGGAATGATATGCGGTCCGCGCACTACAAAGCCCTGGCTCGACCGAGGATGCATGTGGCTTCGCCGCGCGTTCCGGCACCCGGCAACCCCGCCAACCCAGCACCCCGACGTCAAGCAGTCCGGCAGTCCGGCAGTCCGGCAGTCCGCCGATCCACGAAGCCTTCTGCAAGGAGGATGACAAAATATTGCCGGCTTGCGCGATCACGCGGAACACTTGGGTGCGGGGATCGGTTTGCGCAGCCGAACCTTTCCCCAACAACGGCCAGATGATCATGACCCTCGACGCTTCGACCGCTCCTGTCGCCATCAACAGCTCCGCGCGCCCCTGCCCCCCGTCGGATGCCGCGGGCCCGGACACAAGCGCCGCCGCGGAAGAATCCATGCCGACGACCGCTGACGGCAAGACCCAGGCTGTGCCAGACGCAACAAACGGCACCGTCGATGCGCCACCAACGCCGCGCCCATCGGCCCCGGCGCCGACATCGGAAAATTCCAACCCGATCGCGCCTGCCGGCGATGTCGCGGCGCTCGCCCCCGAGTGTTTTCGCGACCCGGCGGTGCGGCTCTCGGGGACGGTCGATTACTTCATGTACGAGAATTTCCGCGCGCAGCTCGCCTCAGCGCCCTCCGAGGGCCTGATCGTCATCGAGCTTTCGACGCTCGGCGGCGATCCCGAAGTCGCGCGCATGATGGGCGAGGACATCCGCTACCACACCGAGGTCGATCCGAAGCGGCGCTTCGTCTTCCTCGGCAAGGCCGCGATCTATTCAGCGGGCACGACGTTCATGAGTTTCTTCGCGCGGGAGAACCGGTATCTCACGCGCGGGACGCGCCTCATGATCCATGAGCGCAAGCTCACCAAGACGCTGGAGATCAGCGGTCCGCTCACGACCTGCATCGCCAATGTGAAGGCGACGCTACACGAAATCGAAAGCTCGATCGAGATCCAGAATGAGGGCTTCGCCAACCTAATCGTCGGCTCGCGGGTTACGATGGACGAAGTGTTGAAGAAGGCACCATCGAACTGGTATCTCGAGGCCCAGGAAGCCCAGTCGCTCGGCCTGATCGAAGGCATTCTGTAACCGGAGCGCTGCTCACGCCGCACTGACGAGTGGTGGCCAAGGTTCTTTGGTCGCCACCGGCGGCTCACCGGTGATCAATGGTTTGCAGTCAGCCGCTTGCGGTCCGCGAGCAGCGATTTGCGGTCAGCGGTCGGCACTTACAGTCAGCGGTCGCTGGTCGGCGCTTGGCCATCGGAGGGGGGTCGCCAGCCGAGCGAGCCGTTGGCTGGACCTGACCGACCGTGTCAGCTGTCGCGTTGTTCCAGCGCCGTCAGGATCGCACGGTTGAACGCCGGGATGTCGGCGGGCTTGCGGCTGGTAATGAGATTACCGTCGACAACAACCTCGGCATCCTCGACCTCGGCCCCCGCATTGCGCAGGTCGGTACGGATCGACGGCCATGAGGTCACCTTGCGCCCGTCCAAGACATCGGCCTCGGCGAGCAGCCAAGGGCCGTGGCAGATCGCCGCGACCGGTTTATTGTCGGCGAAGAAGGCCTGCACGATCCTGATCGCATCGGCCTCCATTCGGAGCGTGTCAGGATTGGCGACGCCGCCCGGCAGCACGAGCATGTCATAGTCTGCGGGCTGTACGTCGCCCAGGACCATGTCGGGCTCGATCGTGTCGCCCTTCACATCGTGCTTCATGCCCTGGATCGCTTCGAGACCGATCGATGCGATGGTCACCTCCGCCCCGTCGTCGAGGATCGCCTTGCGCGGTTCGAACAGCTCGGACTGCTCGAAGCCGTCGGTTGCAAGGATAAGGACTTTGGCGGGGGAATTGTCAGTCATGGCATCGCTCCGGTTGAGCGATCAGAACAGTCCGGGGCCACGACTGTTCCGGTCATCGTGATGACAGGCCGTCGATCCTGTAAGACGCCACAATGATCGAACAGGCCCATGCCCTTGTGGATATGCTCGCCAAGCTGCTCGAGCTCGCGGGTGCGGCGATCATCCTGTGCGGAGCGGCACTCGCATCGGCCCGCTTCGTCATCGACGGCCGGGCGACGAACTGGAATGATGCCTATGACCGCTATCGCGCCGGGCTCGGCCGCGCCATCCTGCTCGGGCTCGAACTGCTGGTCGGTGCGGACATCATCTCGACGATCACCGCGCCGCTGACGTTCCAGAGCGTCGGGCTGCTCGCCGCGATCATCGCCATCCGGACATTCCTGAGCTTTTCGCTCGAAACGGAGATCGAAGGCTGCTGGCCGTGGCAGCGCGCGAGCCGGTCGCGGTCGAAGTCCGACCGCAAAGGCCGTCAGGAGAGCTGAACCGACCGCGCCACGCGGCAATTCGGTCGCCGCATCTCCTGTCCGATCGCCGTGTGGCGCGACACAACGCGCTACGAGGCGGCGGCACGGCGGACCCATGCCGGCAACAGGACGCTACGCAAGACGACACGTCACGAGGCGATATTACACGAGACTCCACGATATGGTCTGGTCCGGTGCGATGCGATGCGATGCGATGCGATGCGATGCGATGCGATGCGATGCGATGCGATCGCCGGTACGGCGTCGCCGAGCCAGATATACCCGCAGAATTAACCCGCCTTGCCGCGTGCCGACAGCCGACTATTTTCGACGGAGCGCGTGTGAACCTTGCGGCAGGCCAGCGTGTTGTGATCGTCGGCCGCATGGCGCCGGAGACCAATTGCAGGATGCGAGACGGATGGTGAGAGGACGTAGATCGATCGTGACGAAGAAGACCATGCGCCTCCGGCTGGCCGCCGCGACCGCACTGATGCTGGTGCCGCCGGCCGCCCAGGCGCAGGGCGTCCAGACCATCTCGCGGTCGGACCGGGCGCAGGGTGCCGAGGCCAATCCCCAACTGCTCGCCGAGTTCGGCGGGCGCTACGCCGGGCCGCAGGCCGCCTATGTCGAACGCGTCGGCAAGCGTGTCGCGGTGGAATCCGGACTTTCGAACGCGCAGGGCGACTTCACCGTCCAGCTGCTCAACTCTCCGGTCGAGAATGCATTCGCGATCGCCGGCGGCTATGTCTATGTCACCCGGCAGCTGCTCGCGCTCATGAACAGTGAGGACGAACTTGCCTTCGTGCTGGGGCATGAGGTTGGCCATGTCGCCGCACGCCACTCGGCCAGCCGCCAGCGCACATCGGCGGTCGGCGGCCTGCTCGCGGGCGTGATCGGCGCGGTCGCGGGCGATTCCGGGCTCGGCCAGTTGATCGGCTCGGGCGCACGCCAGGCGACCCAGCTCTATTCGTTGAAGTTCGGGCGCGACCAGGAATATCAGGCCGACACCCTCGGCATCCGCTATGTCGCGGGAGCGGGCTATAACCCGGGGGCCGCCCCGCTCATCCTCGCAAAGCTTGGCGCAAGCACCGATCTCGAGACCCGTGCTGCCGGACGCGGCGGCACAAGCGTCCCGACCTGGCTGAGCACCCATCCGTCGAGCGCGGCGCGGGTCGCGCAGGCGCGCGCCCTCGCGCAGCAGACCGGGCGCGGCACGGCCGCGCCCGTACAGGACA
>APMI01027411.1_pt1 | contig 22631 bp, 17 predicted proteins | sample 667938 | NCBI WGS metagenome assembly APMI01 (sample SAMN01084076, study PRJNA167559) | wastewater metagenome | biome: Wastewater | place: Denmark: Ejby Moelle, Odense | collected 2011-11-28
ACATTCGCTTTCGCATCATGATTTTATTTGTAAGTTTGGCGCACTTTTTAAAATCTTGCTCGTGTTCAATTTTAAATTAATATATGATAATGTTTAAACGATTTTTTGTTTTGATGCTCCTTATTGTAGCATCCGTTTCCAAATCCTTTGCAGACGAAGGCATGTGGCTACCCCAATTGCTGGGGCAACAGGTGTATAACGATATGGTAAAAAAAGGCCTGAAGCTAAGTAAAGAGCAACTATATAGTGTAAATAAAAATTCTCTCAAAGATGCTATCATTATTTTTGGAGGAGGTTGCACCGGAGAAATTGTGAGTGCAGAAGGTTTAATCTTCACCAACCATCACTGTGGATATGGTGCAATTGCGGCTGCCAGCACTGTTGACCACAACTATCTGCGCGATGGGTTTTATGCTCGCAACAAAGCCGAAGAAATAAAAACATCACTTACTGTTCAGTTCTTAGTACGTATTGAAGATGTAAGCAAGGAAGTAGAAGCTGCCCTTGACAATCTTTCAGGAACAGAAAGAGCAGCTAAACAAACCGAAGTAATAGGTGCCATCAACAAAAGACTGAGTAATGCTGCCAATAGCATTGAGTGTAGGGTTAGCCCTATGTTCAAAGGCAATCAATATCTTGCTTTTGTTTACGAAATATACAAAGACATAAGACTGGTAGGTACTCCACCGGAAAGTGTGGGTAAGTTTGGCGGCGACACGGATAATTGGGAGTGGCCACGCCACACTGGCGACTACTCCATCTTTAGGGTTTACGCCAACAAAAGCAACCAACCAGCTACCTATGATGCAGCCAATGTACCATTGAAACCCAAATGGTATTTGCCTATATCCTTAAAAGGGGTAAAAGAAAATGACTTTGCAATGATCTGGGGCTACCCCGGCGGTACCAATCGATACGAATCTTCCTATGGTATAAAATTGGCTACCAACATCAATAACCCCATGTTAGTGAAATTGCGTAGTATGCGGCTGAAATATATGTTTGCCGAAATGAAAAAAGACCCTGCAATTAAACTGAAGCTGGCATCCAGCTATGCAGGCATTGCCAATTACTGGAAATTTTATGACGGCGAAACTAAGCAACTATTAAAGTACGATGTGTATGGGCAAAAGAAAGCAGCCGAAGAAAAATTCAATATCTGGGCAAAAGGAAAGTCCGAGTATCAATCTCTCTTTTCCGATTGGGGCAAAGCTTACGACGAATGGTTGCCTTTTGCAAAACAGCGGGTATATTTACTCGAAGGAATAATGGGATCGCCATTAGTTGGATTTGCCAATACCGTTCGCCAACTTATTAATGCTCCCAATACAGACAAAGCGGCACTAATCAAACAACTTAATACAAGAAGAGCGGCATTTCTTGAAGCAGAAGACAAACCCTCCGATGAAAATATTTTTGCCGGTGCTACGCAAATGTATTATGACGATGTAGATAAAAACCAACAACCCGAAGCCTTCTACAACCGTTTGCAACAAAAATATGGATCGCTTACTGATGCTGCTACTTATAAAAAGTATGCTGCTGATGTGTTCAAAAATACAGTTGTTTTTGACAACGAAAAATGGGAGGCACTGGTTACATCCGGTAACTTAGATCAGCTTAACAACGATCCTGCGATCCAATATGCAGCAGCGTTTACAAGCAATCATCGGAATAAGTTTGAGCCGGCATTTCAAAAATTTACAACGGCTAACAACGACTTTGGTAGAATGTATTTGAAGGGTGTACTATCTATGGATTCAAAAAAAGCAAAAATGATGTACCCCGATGCTACATTCACCATGCGTGTAAGCTATGGACAAGTAAAACCATACACTCCTAAAGATGCTACATTTTATGACTATGTTACCACATCTAAAGGTATTTTAGAGAAATACGTTCCTGGCGATTATGAGTTCGACCTCCCCGGCAAACAAATTGAACTCTTAAAGAAAAAAGATTTTGGGCAATATGTCGATCCGATAAGAAAAGATCTGGTAGTTAATTTTATTACTACCAATGATATAACTGGAGGCAACTCTGGCTCGCCGGTTATTAATGGCAATGGCGAACTTATTGGTTTGGCATTTGACGGAAACTATGAAGCACTGAGCCACAAACTGGCATTTGATAAAAATTTAAACCGCACCATCAATGTTGACATTCGGTATGTACTTTGGTGTATAGACAAATTGGGTGGCGCTTCCAATATTATTAAAGAATTGAAGCTAATGAAATAACTATTTTAGAAAACAACATTCTTTTAAAAGACAGGCAGCAATGTCTGTCTTTTTGCTATATCTACAGTATATTTATTTGATGAATTCACTCACAATCACCAACATTGAGCTACACAAAATAGCGATCCCGTTAATAGAGCCATTTGCCATTTCTTTAGGTACATTATATAGTGCCGACAATGTTGTAGTAGCCGTGCATACCAACGAAGGAATAACAGGTTGGGGCGAGTGTAGCCCGTTTATGAGCATCAATGGAGAGAGTGCAGATACTTGTATGATAGTGGGTAGCTATTTCCAAAAAATCTGGTTAGGGAAGGATCCATTGCAAATTATGGATCGGATGATCGAGTTGACCGGCGTTATATACGCCAACAATAGCATCAAAAGTGCTTTTGATATGGCATTGTACGATATTGCAGCACAACGAGCAGGGCTTCCGCTCCATCAATTTTTAGGTGGCTGTAAAAATAAAACTATTACAACAGACTACACGGTAAGCGTGGGCGAAGCATCCAAAATGGCCGCTGATGCGTTAAAAATAAAAGCGGCTGGATTTCCGGTAATCAAAGTAAAGATTGGCAAAGGCGGTGCAAATGATGTGATAAGAATAAGGGCAATACGCGAAGCTGTTGGTTACGAAATTCCAATACGGATAGATGCCAATCAGGGGTGGACATTTGAGGAGGCTATTGAAACATTACAAGCATTGTCGCCATACAAGATACAACACTGTGAAGAACCCTTACCACGTTGGGATTTTATGCAACTCCCTGCACTTAGGGCGCAAAGCCCAATTGTTATTATGAGCGACGAATCCTGTGCCGATCCGCATGATCTAAAAAGATTAATAGACTTGAAGGCCTGCGACCGCATCAACATAAAACTGGGAAAATGTGGCGGAATATTAAATGCCTTAAAAATGATTCGTATGGCCGAAAATGCTGGCATGGAAATTCAGATTGGTGCCTTCTTGGAATCGAGGATTGCGATGACGGCTTTTGCGCATGTGGCATTGTGTAGCAACAATATTGTATATTTTGACTTTGATACGGCGCTAATGTTTAGCCAAGACCCCGTAGAGGGGGGAATTGTGTATAAAGAAAAGGGCGTTATTGAGGTGCCAGACGTTCCGGGCATTGGAGCCAGACTGAAGCAGTTGTAGCTTTTATGTTGGATGCCCTGTGTACTGGTGCTGAACTGAGCGTAGCAATTTTGATGCTTTGTGTTTGCAGTTGGTTTACAAAATATTATGCCTTCCTTCATTGGTAGCTTAACAATGCAGATTAAATTTGCTTTGTGGATTATATAAAAGAGTACCAAAAGTTTGTTAGTGGTTATTATTTCAACGAAGGGATACGCATCACTTTTGGCATTACCATGCCAGCCATTGTGGCAAGCTATTTAGGGCATTTGGAAACGGGACTTATTTTGTCGCTTGGTGCAATGGCAGTAAGCGCATCCGACATTCCGGGGCCTATTCACCAACGGCGTAATGGAATGGCGGCAACCATCTTATTGATATTTGTGGTGTCTGTGTTTGTAGGTTTCGTGAGCCAGCATACGGTGTTGATGGGTATTGGTATTGCTGCATTGTGTTTTTCTCTCAGTTTTATTGGTGCTTACGGTGCCAGAGTCAATGCTATTGGATTTGCAGGAATGCTTATCATGATTTTGAATTTGGACTATCATTCCACTGGTACAAATGTTTTCATACACAGTATGTGGCTTGCAATAGGAGGCTGCTGGTACACCTTGCTAAGCCTTGCGTTATTTGGGGCAAGGCCTTATAAAATCATTCAGCAGGCACTGGGCGAAAATATTATGGCCATTGGAGACTATTTTGCCACAAGAGCTTTGTTCTACAACCGGGATGCTGATTACGACAGTATCTACAAAAAGCTCATGGAAGAGCAGGAAGATATTCAGAGTAAGCAAGCGCTGCTACGTGAAATGCTTTTTAAAAGTAGGCGCATTGTGAAAGAAACTACGGTAACGGGAAGAGCATTACTGATTATTTTTGTAGAATCGATTGACCTTTTTGAAAAAGCTTCTGCTACATTCTACAATTACGAATCTATGCACAAGCGTTTTGATGATAGCAACATTCTTCCCGAATTTCAAAAAGTAATTTACACTATTGTAGAAGAACTTCATAATCTTGGTCTTGCTATACAAGGGGGCAAAAGCGCAAGGCCTTCCAAAAAGCTGAATAACGAACTAAGATCCTTACAAGTAAAATATGAAGCTTTTGTAGAAGAATACAGACATCCCGATACCTTTGAGGCTCTTGTAAATATGCGCAAATTGCTTCAATCTATAGAAGAGATTGGGTTGCGCATTTATACGCTTCATCACTATACCCGCTACGACAGTAAAAAGATAAATGAATACCCGCTATCTGGCAACTTTCACCATTTTGTTACCAAAACCAATTTGGATTTTGACATACTAAAAGAAAACTTTTCTATAAAGTCTAATACTTTTCGGCATTCCATTAGGGTTACTCTTGCCTGTGTGTTAGGGTACATCATAGCCCATTTGTTGCATCTACAATATAGTTACTGGGTATTGCTCACAATCATTGTGATATTGCGCCCAACGTATAGTGTAACCCGACAAAGAAATTACCACAGGCTGATTGGTACTTTTGTAGGAGCATTGGGCGGATTAGGGCTTTTGTACATTATCCCTTCTCAAAACGGAAAGTTTGCCGCCATGATAGTGCTGATGATTATCAATTATAGCTTTATGCGAACGATGTATTTGGTAAGTGTAATTTTTATGACAGCATTTGTTCTTATATTTTTTTACCTGCTTAATAGTCATAATTTTTACGATGTTTTTAAAAGTAGATTGATAGATACTGCAATAGGATCTATTATAGCTTTGGCATCAGCCTACATACTGGTACCCTCTTGGGAAAGAAGGCAAATCAATACTTACCTCACCAATGCGCTTCTGGCATCTATCGATTATTTCCAAACGGTAGCTGATACATTTTCTGGTGGCGAAATAGCCACACTTCAATTTCAACTAAGGCGCAAAGATGCCTTCATAGAACAGGCCAATTTGTCGGGAGGATTTACCAGAATGATGAACGAGCCCAAGAGCAAACAAGGCGATATCAAAACCACTCACCAAATAGTGGTGCTGATTTATACACTCAATTCCCATATAGTATCGCTTGCTGCAATGGCCAAAACATTTAAACCCCAATATTTTGATAAAGATTTCAATACAATCAAGATAGATGTAGTATCAGAACTGCAAGAAGCACTATCTCATATACAACGAACAGAGATAGTACTTGCTCCGCATCTGGACTCTATTGAGTTGAAAGCAGAAATGGAAGAACTTGTTGAAAAACGGAGGATAGAGTTGCAGCAAGGACTGATTGATACCGAAACCAGAAAAGTAATAGTAGAGTTAAAACCTGTTATCGATCAGTTTCTCTTTATCAGCCGTATAGCAGGCGATATCAAAAAGCTATCGAAGCAATTTTAGTGGCTGCTTGGATTATCACAAAATTTTAGCGAAAAAATTGAAAATTAAACACATCTTTGCAAGCTTATGAAGGCTGGAAAATTAAGTACATCAATACTGATAATATTACTCGTACTCATTGTAGATCAGGTATTAAAGATATACATCAAAGTACATTACCCCGTTGGGGAAGTAACACGCATCTTTGGTTGGAATTGGGCACGCATCCATTTTATAGAAAATAGTGGCATGGCTTGGGGTATGAAATTTGGAAACGAAGCCGGCAAAGTTGCCCTTACTCTTTTCCGACTGATAGCTGTTCTTTTTGGAAGTTGGTTACTTGTAAAGTTTGCAAAGGAAAAATATTCCCGAGGTTTTATGGTTTGCGTAGCATTAATCTATGCCGGGGCATTAGGCAATCTTATCGACAGTATGTTTTATGGAATGATTTTCGACAAAGGACTTCATTTTGATCCCACAATGGGCGATTATGTAGGATATGGAGGTATTGCTGCTTTGGGCGGCAGCGGATACTCCTCCTTTCTACACGGCAGCGTAGTGGATATGCTTTATTTCCCTATGATTAAAACTGCCTACCCTTCTTGGCTTCCGTTTGTAGGTGGCGAACCATTTGAGTTTTTTAGCCCCATCTTCAATATTGCAGATATGGCTATTTCCACCGGAGTGATTACTTTATTAGTTTTTCAAAAGCGCTTTTACAAACGAATAGAACCAAACAACAGTAGCACCATTTTTATAGAACCTCAAGCGTAAAAAAAGGAGGACAAACAAGGCTGTCAATTGTTCGTCAAAAGCGGTATGCAGTATTGGCTGCTCTTATAGCAATACCACGCAGCTCTTGGGTTTGTATGTGCCACATCCTTTTAATGGGTAGATGAAAATCAGCAAATAATAGTTTCTTTTGTGTATGAAGCACTCTTATGGCTATTTCATAATCTCTATTAGCACTGGCAGTGTTTTCATTCTACCAAAATCTTGAATATGGCGATTATAATACGTTTCTATTCCTTCTAATATTTTTCGCCGCACCTCGGCATTAGTTTCAATTTCTGCCAGCTCCGATGGATGCCTCACCTGTAACAATTCGGCAAGCACCAAAGCATATTTTCTGCTTAAATAGGCTTGATGAAACACGGGTTGGGTAGTAAAAACACCTTCTTCTATATCAAAAACAAGCTGGTCGCTTTCCCAAATACCGGGTGCAATATTCCTCGGTTGAAGTCCGAAAAAATTAGCAAGATGTAACCCAAAAAAAATAGGAAAATTGGCCATAGTGCTATCATCACACCCATCAAGAGCCACAAGGCATTCTTCCACAAAGCCAAATAGATTGGCGTCGTTGATAGGTTCTTTAAGACATTGACTCAAAAGCTCAATCATATACACCGCCACTCCATTCTTAATAACATCGGTAAAAATATTATTATAAATACAAGCGAATCTATATTCTTTGATGTGATTTAGTTGTTTGAACTCGTTATGATATACTTCCATTTCTAAAATGGCAGCGGGTTGAAAAAAAACTATCCGTGTTCCTCCTTTTTTACTAATGGCTCGAACACCTTTCAGCAGATAAGATTGTAACCCAAAAAGTTCAGTATATACCGATGCTATAATACTGGTTTCGCCATATTTTACATAGCGCAACACAATGCCTTTTGTTTTATGAACTCTTTCTGTCAATACCGAAAAAATGAACTGGCAAGATAGGTTATAAAAGGGGGTGTGCCATATATATTCAACAGCATAATTTGTTTCCGCAACAAAACGCATCCATTTGCTGCTGTAAAAAAAACAACCTGTTGCCCTGTTTTTTCTTTTCTTTGCGCTTTATTTGTACGGCATCGTTGGGCAATTGCCACATGCCAAACATCACCCTAAAAAGATAAAATACATTTATGTGGGAGCAACTGGGTAGGGCCATTATTCGATACAGATTTATTCTTTTATCAGTTTTAATTGTAACAACCGGGCTTTTTGCCTACTGGGCCAGCAAGGTGGAGCTTGGTTACGAATATACAAAAGCTATCCCCACCAACCATCCAGTAAATATTGCTTATCAGCATTTTAAAAAGAAATATGGCGAAGATGGAAATATGCTAATTGTAGGAATACAATCTGACCAGTTCTTTACCGAAAAAGTTTTCAACCAATATACACTACTGCAAAATAGCTTGAAAAAAGCACCGGGCGTTGTTGATATTATTGCCGTACCCAATGCTGTGGATCTTATTAAAGACCCTACTACTTCAAAGCTTAAAATAAAAAAAATATTTTCCGCAAACCCTCTTTCCCAACAACAGATAGACGAAAGTGCCAGTGAATTTCGCAATCTTCCTTTTTATCAGGGATTGCTTTACAATCCACAAACCAAGGCCTATCTAATGGGATTGAGCATGGATGCCGGTGTTATCAATTCTAAAAAAAGAGATGCGGCCATTGGTGCTATCGTTTTGCAAGTGAAAAAATTTGAACAAGCCACAGGGTTGGAAGTGAAGCTAAGTGGGTTGCCCTATATTAGAACAGTGATGGCGGCTCGGATTGCAGCAGAAATGCGCTACTTCTTAATAGCGTCAATTCTCTTATCGGCTATTATTTTATTGCTATTTTTTCGATCAATAAGTGCCATGTTGCTGTCGTTGGGCGTAGTAATTATTGGCGTGATATTTAGTTTGGGTACTATGCATCTTTTTGGCTACAATATTACATTGCTTACAGCTCTTATTCCTCCATTGATTGTGGTAATTGGTATTCCCAACTGTATTTATTTTTTGAATAAATACCACACAAGTTGGCGCAAGCAATCTATTTTGGGAAATGATATTCCTTTGTTGCAAAAAAAGAAAAGTGCGATAGTGGATATGGTAGGTCGCATGGGTATTGTTACACTTTTTTGCAATGTAGCTGCCGCCATTGGTTTTGCTGTTTTTGCTCTTACCAAAAGTGCCATTTTAAAAGAGTTTGGCGTAGTAGCTGGTATCAACATCATGCTACTATTTTGTATTTCCTTGATTTTAATCCCAACAGTACTGTATTTTTTACATCCACCAAAAGAAAGACACACAAAATATCTACACAACCATAGACTGAACCGCTGGCTGGATCGGTTGGAGAAATGGTCTTTGTCGCACCGAAAGCATATTTATATTATAACGGCTATTATAGTAGCCGTAGCAACGGTTGGTATTTTTCGTTTACAAAGCAACGCATATATGGTGGACGATATTCCTCAAACAGACAAAATATACACTGATCTAAAATTCTTTGAAAAAAACTTCAAAGGGGTAATGCCTTTGGAAATTGTAATCGATACTAAAAAGAAATATGGTGTAACACGCAATTTTAATAATCTGATCAAAATAGATTCTTTTTCGCAATACCTTGCCTCGATACCGGAAGTAGCAAAACCATTGAGCCTTATAGAAGGATTGAAATTTGCTAAACAGGCCTTTTATGAAGGGGACAGTAGTAATTATTCTATGCCATCTGAGTTTGATCTTCCGGGGTTGGCTCAATACCTCAACTTCAACACAAGTGGTAGCAGTTCTGGCAAGGGGGATTCGTTTACCAAATTGGTTTCCAAATTCATGGACAGCTCCAAGCAGGAAGCACGGCTAAGCGTAAACATGGCAGATATTGGCACACAAAAACTCCCCAAACACTGTTGGATAGTATTCAAAACAAAGCCGACGAGCTATTTCCAAAAGAGACCTACAATGTTACACTCACAGGCAGTAGTATTGCATTTTTGGAAGGCGGGCGATTCATTATTCACGGATTAAAAGAAAGTATCTTTTGGGCCTTTCTGCTGATTGCTCTTTGTATGCTTTATTTGTTTAAATCGCTTCGAATCTTACTATGTTCTTTGATTCCGAATGTTATTCCATTAATCATAACGGCCGGCATAATGGGGTGGACGGGCGTTCCTCTAAAACCAAGTACTGTATTGATTTTCAGTGTTGCACTGGGCATAGCTATTGATATTACGATCCGGTTTTTAGTGAATTATAAGCAGGAACTCAGTTTTCGTAATAACGATGTGAAGGAAACTGTAATACAAACCATTCATAGTACCGGCATTAGCATCATTTACACATCAATGGTATTGATTGCCGGATTTATTATATTTTGTTTTAGTGGTTTTGGAGGTACCAAAGGACTGGGCTGGCTTACCTCTATTACGTTAGTAACGGCTACTTTTACCAACTTGTTATTACTACCGGCTTTACTCATTAGTTTTCAAACAAAAAAGAAAAAAAGTAACGTGTAGTATCGCCCAACTTTTCTCATAATTTTCGCAACCGAGGGCGTCGATTTTTTTTATCCAAATTATAAGAGAAAATTAAAAATTGTTTTTGCTACCCATCTTGCTAAAAAACGCTTTAAGTTTGCTTTATATGCGATTTAAGAACATTCTGGCATTTATCATACTAATAGCGGTAGCCTCCGCTTTTATATTTTCCGAAACAGGTTGCGCAAGCGTAGTACCGCCTTCTGGCGGCCCTCGAGATACTTTGCCTCCGGTAATTGTATCTGTAACCCCCGAAAACAAAAGTCTTCATTTTGATGCCAAACAAGTAAAAATTGAGTTTGACGAATACGTAGAACTGAATGACATTTTCAGCAACCTGATCGTATCTCCACTACCAAAGGTAATGCCGATAGTAACCCGAAAATTAAGAACCGTAACCGTAAAAATAAAAGATACATTACAGCCCAATACTACTTACGTTTACAATTTTGCCAATGCAATTAAAGATCTCAACGAAGGCAACAAGGGCAAAGATTTATTGTACATTTTTTCTACCGGAAACTATATCGACTCGATGGAGCTAAGTGGCATGGTAAAAAAAGCGAAAGGAGGTAAAGCCGATTCTACGCTTACCGCAATGTTGTATAGCAACCTTGACGATAGTGCCATAGTGAAGGAGCGGCCACGTTATGTTACCAGATTGGATAGTTCGGGCATTTTCTTTTTCCGTCATTTGGCTCCTGGCAAATACCGATTGTACGCCATGAAAGTAGAAAGCGGATCTTATATCTACACCGGCGAGCAAACCTTTGCCTTTGCCGACTCCTTAGTAACAATATCTGCCGAACCTCCTGCGCCCATAAGGCTTTGGGCATATGATACCGAAAAGAAAAAGGAAGGTAGCTCCACAGAGGATAACAAAGAAAAAGAAATGGATACAAAAGATAAGCGACTAAAATTTTCTAATAGTTTGGAATCAAATAAGCAGGATCTTCTAAGTGCTTTTACTATAACTTTCGAAAATCCTTTAAAGACTTTTGATCCTGCCCAAATAAGCCTGAGTACTGATAGTACTTATACTCCTGCCACCAATTACAAATTCGCGCTAGATAGCACAGCAAAAATAGTTACACTAAATGTACCTTGGCAGCCAGGCAGACAATACCATCTTATTTTACAAAAAGATTTCGCATCAGACAGTATCAACCGGAAAATACCTCGAATAGATACCATTCATTTTAATGCCAAAGCGGAAAATGATTATGGACAGGTGGAGATTACTTTTGTCGATATAGACTTGAGCCGAAATCCGGTATTACTTATTTCGCAAGGAGACAATCTAAAGCACTCGTTTCCCATACCCGCAAATAGAATTATTGCGGTAAAATATTACCCTCCGGGCGACTATGATATGAGCATTTTGTACGATACTAACAAAAATGGCAAATGGGATCCGGGCGAGTTTTTTAAAGAACACCGGCAGCCAGAACTAATAGAACCCATCGATAGAAAACTAAACGTAAAACCCGACCAATGGCTCATGCCTTTTGAAATTAAGAAGTCGAATTCAAAGAGTAGCCGCACCAAATAATATTATTATTTGTTTTGACAAAAGTATAAAACATACTTACTATGTATTCCCAAGTTTGTTTGTAATAAAGAATGTGGGCAAGTGAAAAAGGGTTGAGAGCCTTCATAAGCATGAAGGCCTGTACCACAAATGCCAATAGGTTTTACTTTTATAATAACATGATTCTTTTCTCCTATAGGTGCTGCAATGTCTGCATATTCAAACTGCCCCGGTAATGTACATATCAATGATCTCATTTGTTACTTCTATACATACGGGTAATCTTTATCAATCAATCCTTCTTCTTTCATTCTTTGCCAAAATATAGCAGGGATTGTAGCGTTCGCCATTTCTATGTTGTGCCGTACTCTTTTAGGGTTACTGCTGTTTAGAGCTATGCTCTTGATTCCAGGAACATTTAAGCCGAAAGAAATGGCAGCAGCAGGAGGCTCTATATTGTACTCAGTGCAAAGCGAGTAAAACTGATCACGCCAAAGATAGTACTGGATATGTGCAGGATTTTGTCTGTTCAATTGTATGTAATTAAAATAGTCGCTACCCATTAAAAACCCACCATGAAAAACGGCTGAATTGATGATGGTTATACCTTTTTTGTGTAACTGTTCTACAAATGTTACCAGTTCTTTAGGATGATTATAAATGGTATAGCTGTTGGCGATCATTACCCAATCTAATGATACATCGTTGGATATTTTTTTGATGGAATGCCAGTCTTTTGCACCAATACCCACACCCGAAACCAAGCCTTTTCTTTTTAGATCGGATAATGCACTATAAGCATCCAAAATGTCTTCGTATCGTTTTTGATAGTCGTTTCCATTTCTTGCAGCAGCAAGATATTCGTCAGGATCATGAACAGATACCAACTTTGTATCATACCCATCTAAAAGGGTGTGGCCTTCTTCAAAACAGTTGAGTATCCCTTTATAGCTTATTTTCTGTTTCGCATCGTATTGTAAGCCATGCCAAATACCCTGTTCGAAAGTGGGTTCGGGTGTTGTTAATGGTTTTCTTACCCATGCCAACTTGTTGCTAATGAGTACGGCATCTTTAGACACTCCCAATACTCGTAAACATTTTCCCAATTCCTCCAATGCCATGCCAGCTCCATATTTTCCAGCACTGTCAAACATGGGTTTTCCGGGGCAAGCATCAATATATTCTTTTACAATTGAAAGCTTATCCTCAAAGGTCATCGACCTGTAAAGGTTGCCCAACAAACTGGTTCCGGATATTACTTTGGGCAGTTCTAACTCCATATTTTTCTTTTACGAAAGTTGATAGTGTAATAGATATAAAGATAGCGTCTTAATTTAGTTTTTTAAATGATTTTAAAAGTCATGGGTATTTGTAGTGTATGTTCGAACTCTTTGCAAGTAGATTTGTTATAGTAGGTACTTGGTATAGTAATTTGTAGTAACTCGGGATTCGGTTCTGTTGTATTGAGCCTATCGAACGATGGTTCGTAAAACTCACTGCAATAAAACATATAACATTACATTAAATACGAAAGGAGATTTTGTATGTTTTTTTAGAAAACTCTTTGTAGCTAAAAAAAACAGTAAGCAGCAATTATATGAATGGTTGATACATTTCAAGTGGTCATCAAAAATAAATACTACACATGAAAAAAACAGATAGAATAATGGGCTTGGTATTTTTAGGTGTTGCCATTGCCTCTGTTGTCAGTGTAGCATGCAATGTTCGCAAGCAAAGAAGCCACCATCGGCTTTCCGAAGTTGCCAACGAAGGCTACGAAACTGCACACGATATAATTTTTCCCAATAAAAACGGAAGATTCAAAAGCAAAAGACTACTTTATGGCCCTGTAATTTGACCGTCTAAATTTGTGTGTAATAGTAAAAAAGAATAAGATCTCAAAAGTAAGCTGAAGTGTACGACTCACATTGTAATACCTAACCCTTTGTAAATAGCATCTTGCACATTACCCCTAATATTGTACGAACCGAGCCGTGGGTTATTTCTTGTGGGAGTAACTCTATTAGAAAGAAAAATGTACACAATATTATACTTGGGATCTACCCACACACAGGTGCCTGTAAAACCGGTATGGCCATAAGTTTGCGCAGAGGACAAGGTGCTCGGGTAGGTGTGTGGTGTTGCTCCCTCGTCCTTCTCTGGCTTGTCAAAACCGTAAGCACGGCGACTAATACTACTATGATAGGCGGTAAAGTTTTGTATCGTTTCCCATTTCAAAAAGCGACGACCATTTAGCTCACCACCATTCAGCAGCATTTGGTATAGTTTTCCTAAATCATATGCGGTAGAAAATAATCCAGCATGGCCTGCCACACCTCCACCTAATGCGGCCCCTTCGTCGTGTACAGTACCTTGTATCAATTGATTTCTAAATCCAACTTCTTTTTCCGTAGGTATAATATCATCTGCCGAAAATCTTTCTAAAGGCAAATAGCCGGTTGTCCTCATATAAAGTGGGAGATAAAAACTATCCCGCACGTATTGATCTAATGTTTTACCCGATACGGTTTCTACAATCTTTCCTAAAAACCAAAAATCATTATCGCTATACTCGTACTTTTTTCCCTGCGGTATTACCGGGCTTTCTATGATTGTTTTCCAAATAGTATCCTGCCAATCATCCCTTAAATAAAGTCCTCTTGCTACCTGTGTGGAGAATCTCGGTGCCGAAACAGATCTATATAAGTCTGCTTTGGGGTTACCATCAGCATCGAGTGTGGTTTTGTAAAAAGGGATAAAAGGAACCATCCCTGCCTGATGCAGGATAATGTTTTCTAAAGTAAGATTGGCCTTGTTGGTTCTTTTAGTAAATGGGAGGTAGTCCGATAGCTTTTTTTTTAAATCGATTTTACCCTGTTCCACCATTTTCATTATTGCTACGGTAACTGCTGATATTTTTGTTACAGATGCGAGGTCAAAAATACTATTCAGGCGAGTGGCATCTAAGCTGTCGTAGTTGAAGCTACCAAAGGATTTGTGATAAACAATGTTTCCGTCTTTAGCGGCTAAAATAACACAGCCGGGGTAGGCTTTTTTTTTAATACCCTCTATGGCGATAGAATCTACGGCATTAAAGCGAGCATCACCAATTGGCTCCAAAAAGGTTATATCACTGGGCGAAATCAGCTTTCCCGATCCTTCGTTATACATGCAAAAGCCTACGGGGAGGGTACCTGATGCTACAATATCGCCACGCAGCCAATCGGCAGCGACATTTTGGAATACATCATCATCTTCATAACAAATAGCCATAGAAGTGGCTGTACACAAGCTGGTAGCTGCAAGAGGGTTTCCAAAAACTAATGTCATCGCATTTGACTTGTTTAATGCATACCAGTTTTTAATGGCACTTGGGGATATACCATAGTTATTCGTTCCTTTTCTGTTATTGATATCGTGAAACCCGATGATAACATCGTCATATTTTCCCTCAAGTACTTTTTTTACAACAACGCCACCCTTACTCGTAGAGTCAGCATAATTAATATAAAACACATCGGCACCAAAATCAGTTTTTAAGCGATTGCCCAAAACCTTGTTATTGCTTTTTCCAAAAGCCACATAAGCTATTTTCCTGCTTTTCTTTAAAGGCCAGGAAATAAAATCGTTTCGGAAAGTGTTGGGGTTGGCAATATTCAGTAGTGTTAAAGCTTTTTCAGCAACTTTTTTTCGAATGGCATTGGTTTCTGCGTTCAAATCGGTGAGTAAATTATCGGTAGCAATCGGCTGTAGGTTGCTCAGCCCTAAATTGTATTTTGCCAATAACACCTTTTTTACTTTTTGTTCGATGTCCTTCCATGTTAATCGCTTTTGCCGTATAGCATCGTTTACTGATTTTATAGTGCCGGCTACACTTTCTGGCAGACATAACATATCATTTCCGGCGATAAGAGCTTCTACAGCAATGGTGCCACCCGGAAAGTACTTGGCCACGCCTTTCATTTCCAAGGCATCTGTAAATGTCAGTCCATCAAATCCTAAATCTTTTCTAAGTAGGTCTGTTACGGCATTTTTAGAAATAGAGGTAGCCCGATTAATCCCTTTGTCGATAGAAGGTACGGATAAATGCCCCACCATTACACTCTGTACCCCTGCTTTTATCAGTTCCCTAAAAGGGTATAATTCCATGTTCTCAAGTTCTGAGCGTGTTTTTTCTATTACTGGTAAATCTAAATGAGAATCTACTGACACATCACCATGCCCTGGAAAATGCTTTGCGCAGGCCATTATACCAGCATCTTGCATCCCTCTCATGAAAGCAATACCGTTTTTTGCTACACGATATTTATTTTCTCCAAAGGAGCGAAACCCAATTACCGGATTGTTGGGATTGTTGTTGACATCTACTACCGGAGCATAATCCACATGTACTCCAAGACGTTTATGTTGTGCGCCTATTGCCTTCCCAGTTTGATAAACCAAGGTGGCATCCGTAACTGCGCCCAGTGTTATGGCATAAGGAAAATTGATAACACTATCCAAGCGCATACCCAATCCGTACTCGCCATCAATGGTAATGAGAATGGGCGTTTTGGCAAGGCTTTGGTAATAGTTGGTAAGCTGTGCCTGACGCACGGGACCTCCTTGAAAGAAACAGATAGAACCTACATTGTATTTTTCAATATCACGTAGCACATTGGCTTCTGTACCTTTGTTGGAGTAGGCTCTAATAATAATCAGTTGTGCAATCCGTTCATCGTTGGATAGTTTTTCCTATGTTTGGTCCACCCATTGCTCCGCTGGGGTAATTTGTGCTGTTGCCACCATGGAGCCAACTATAATACTCGTCAGTAAACTAAGAAATTTCATTCGTTTTAAGATTTATCGTTTTAATTGGAACAGGAGTAGTGCTATTTCGCACTTTTCTATTCGTATGGTGCGTGAAATCCTTTAAGGGATTATATGGCACTCTTACAAATGTAACCTAATATGGATAAACACGGGTGGTCTTTGGCTATAATAGAAAGTAGCCGCTGGCTTTTTTTAACGGGTTGCTTAAAATGTAGCATGAGTGTTCCTTTAAATATTGGAGAGGGGTTGTTCTACTGTTTCAAACGCATTTTTTACAACTCCACTTTTTTAGTTGTACCTTAGCCGGTTCAAAATCGAATAAAATTGCCCGATAAAATAGTTTTATTGCCGGATAGTATTGCCAATCAGATAGCTGCTGGAGAAGTGATCCAGCGGCCGGCGAGTGCTGTGAAGGAGTTGTTGGAAAATGCCGTTGATGCAGGAGCTACCGAAATAAAGTTAATTGTGGTAGATGCCGGAAAAACACTGTTACAAGTAGTTGATAATGGCAGCGGCATGAGCGAAACCGATGCTAGAATGTGTTTTGAACGCCATGCTACATCTAAGATCAGGAATATTGAGGATCTCTTTCATATTAAAACTATGGGGTTTCGTGGGGAAGCACTTGCTTCTATTGCTGCAGTTGCACAGGTTGCACTAAAAACAAAAAAGGAAGACGCTGCTGTGGGTACTTTGTTGGAGGTGGAAAACAGTACGGTTCTACGTCAGGAACCGGTTGCCGTACCCGATGGAACTAGCATTGCGATGAAAAATCTATTTTTCAATGTACCCGCACGCCGCAATTTTTTGAAAAGCAACAATGTGGAAATGCGACACATTATAGATGAGTTTACGCGTGTTGCCATGTCTTTTCCTCATATTTTGTTTACGCTAACGGCAAACAATCAAGAGGTATTTCACTTAGAAAAAGGTAGTTTAAAGCAACGTATTGTGCAATTATTGGGCAGCTCATACAATGCCAAAATGGTTTCTGTAAGTGAAAATACGGACTATATGAATATCTATGGCTTTGCCGGAAAGCCCGAAACGGCTAAAAAAACACGCGGCGATCAGTATTTTTTTGTAAACAATCGGTTTATTAAAAGTGCTTATTTGAATCATGCTGTGATGAACGCCTATCAAGAGATGATTCCATCGGATAGTTTTCCAATGTATGTACTGTTTATTGATCTTGATCCCGAGCAGGTGGATGTAAATGTGCATCCAACTAAACAAGAAATTAAATTTGAAGACGAAAAAATCATATATGCTTTTGTACAGGCTGCGGTAAAGCATGCTTTGGCTCAGTTTAGCGTTTCCCCCACCTTGGATTTTCAATTAGACGCAACTATTCAGCAATTGCCCTCCGTATCTGGTCCTTTTACCAAGGAGCAAAAGCAAATAGCGGCATCCTCTCCTTTGTACAAAGGATTTACACAAAAAGGTCAGGCTCATTTTATAGAGAAGCCCTCTTCTTCCGAGTTGAGGCATTGGAAAGATTTTTATGAGCCATTAAAAAAGGAGGAAGCTACGCTTGAGTATGAAAAACAATTACCTCAACAAATGCTTCTTACTCCCCGAAATAAAAACATCTTTGAGATAACGGAGGATACCGATTTGGCACAGGTATTAAACACATATATTCTTTATCCAACTGAATACAGTTTTTTGCTGATAAGCCAACAGGCAGCGCATGAGCGAGTTTTGTATCAGCAAATGACAGAAGCCATTGCGGGAAAGCCAATTGCCACACAGAGCAGCATGTTTCCTCCTACACTAGAACTTTCGCCTTCCGATGCTGCAATTTTGAATGAATTGTTGGAGTATTTCAAAATAGTTGGTTTTTTGATAGCGCCTTTTGGAAATAGTACTTTTTTAATTCAAGGTACTCCTGCCGATTTAGATGCAGGAAACGAAAAACAAATTATCGATTTTACGATAGAACAGTATAAACATTTTAATAACGAACTAAACATTTCTAATAGAGAAAAACTGATTCGCTCCTTAGCAAGGCAAAGAGCCATCAAATCGGGAACAAGGCTCACTGAAAGGGAAATGAGACAGTTGCTCTCGGATTTGTTTTTATGTGAACCATTCAATATTGCACCCGATGGCAATCCCACTTATTTGGAGTTTAGACAAGAACAAATAGAACGTATGTTTGGAAAGTGATTTGCTACCGTCTTTTAAAAAGCATATTTTTATACAGAAAAGAAGGAAGGATGCTCATTTTTTATTCTTTTTTGAGTAGCACAAAAAAGAATATAATATATGTGCTTGAAATAAATTTAAAATATAACTGCTAAATTAGAGGTAGATTTACTAAAATCAATATATTAGCGGCGATAATATTAATAAGGAATGCAATACGAGATTAAACAACACGACAAATTTAGCTATATAGAAGAGGGAGAAGGCGAACCGCTTGTGTTGTTACATGGACTATTTGGTGCATTAAGCAATTTTGCAGATCTTGTTGAACACTTTAAACACTATAACAAAGTGGTGGTACCCATACTTCCTTTACTGGATATGGATATTTTACACACCAGCGTAAGCGGCTTAGCCAAGTATTTGCATCGCTTTATTGAACTACGAGGATACAAAAACATCAATCTACTGGGCAACTCTTTGGGCGGTCATGTGGGTTTGGTATATTTATTGAAAAATGAACCAAGTTTTGTAAAAACAGTCATTTTAACGGGAAGTTCTGGTTTGTTTGAAAGCGCAATGGGCGATAGTTATCCTAAACGCGGCGATAAGGAATATATTAGGAACAAAACGGCATATACTTTTTATGACCCTGCCATGGCAACCGAAGAATTGGTAGAAGAAGTATTTTCAATCACTAATAATCGGCTTAAAGTTATCAAAATCATTGCACTTGCAAAAAGTGCCATCAGAAACAATCTTGAAAAAGAGTTGGAGCGAATTAAGATTCCGGCATTACTGATTTGGGGTAAAAACGACAATGTAACCCCTCCTTTTGTTGCAGAAGAGTTTCACAAACTGCTGCCCAATAGTGAGTTGCATTTTATAGATCAATGTGGCCATGCTCCTATGATGGAAGTTCCGGAGGCATTCAACAAAATTTTGTTTGATTTCTTAAAAAAACATTCCTCAATTGCAACAGAAGCCTAAAGATTGGAGTCTTAGAATAAAAAAGGCAATATGTTAGTTATCAATTTACCCTTTGAGAGTTTACCTCAGGCAAGGCTTGGGGATACCGTCTATCACGTATTGCAATTTATGAGCGAATACAGTGTTAGGGAGCTTGTGGTGTCTGACGATGATGGTACATTTATTGGATTGATAGATGAGGATACCTTGTTGGGGCTTGACGCTAATATGACCATTGAAAATACTCAACACGCTATTATAAATGTATCAGTTGGCGAATATGAGCACTTCTTAAAAGCAGTATCTGTAGCCGTTGTTGCACACATAAGTATTTTACCAGTTATCAATGCCGAAAACAAATTAGTGGGGGTGGTACAAACCGCACATCTTTTAGAAGAAATTGCCAATTTTATGCAATTGAGTGAACCGGGTGGTTTGATCGTTTTGGAGGTAGATGCAGAACAATATTCGTTTTCAGAAATAGGCAGATTAATAGAAGGTAATGATGCTCAACTTTCTCAATTCAACACAACAAGAGATAAAGAAACCGGGAAAGTATTAATTACCCTAAAGGTGAATAAAATGGAGATTTCTGATATTGTTGCTACATTTCAGCGATATGAGTATCATGTAAAATACTATTTTGGCGAAGAACTATATGCTAACGAGTTAAAGAGCAATTATGAAAATCTTATGAACTATCTAAATGTTTAAACATCGGCCACAAAAAAATATTAAGTGAATTTTTGGGAAGTTAGCATGTATCGGATTAAAAAATGTTTCATATGGCTGTTGCTCTTTATAGGTAATCAAGTCATTACAAATGCACAGGTTAGTATAGTGCCTGTTTCTCCTCTTGATTTTAATTTGGCATCATCGATTATTTCCACAAATATTGTAGGAGATAGTGTACGAGGCTCAGTTTCGGACTCTGTCGTTAAAATTCGTGATATTATTATTGAAGGAAACACCATTACCAGAGATATAATCATATTGAGGGAGCTACCGTTCAAAAAAGGGGATAGTATCCATTTAAGAGATACTACAACTCTTTTCAACAAAGCTGTTTCGCAATTACGCAATACCTCGTTATTTACAGCCAGCGAAACCGCTGTTGGAATTGTACAAGCAGAGGGCAAAGAGATAGATATAAAAATAGAGGTAAAAGAACGGTGGTACTTATTTGTACTACCGCATTTAAAGCCATCCGATAGAAACCTTAGCCAATGGTTGTTTAAAGAAAGTGCAAATGCTGCAAGAGTAGATTATGGAATAAAAATCATGTACGACAATGTAAGTGGCAACAGGGATAAGCTAAGGTTTTATTTTATTACAGGCTATACCAAACAATTGCGACTAAGTTATAGTAGGCCATTTATTGACAAAGATTTGAAGTGGGGGATGAATGTTGATGTTTCTGTAGGAAAAAATCATGAAATCAACTACGGAACAAGGAAGAATAAACAACTCTTTTTAAAGGAGCCGAATGATTATACCCGCAATTTTTTTGATGGCAATATTGAGTTTACTTATAGACCGGCATTATTCACTACACACACTTTTGGCTTTGGGTACAACTCTCAAAAAATAGCCGATACAGTTCTAAAACTCAATCCCAATTATTTCTTTAACAATGCCAAACAGGTAAACTATCCAGAGCTTTACTATCGATTGTCATATACAAATCTTGATTATATCCCTTACCCAACAAAGGGATATGCGGCAGAACTATACATTGAAAAAAGGGGAATTAATAGCAAAATGAATCTGTGGTCACTAAGTGCAAAAGGAATGGGAAGCTGGCATTTAAGTCCCAAAATGTATTATAGCATTAGTGCATTAGGTTCTGTAAAAATACCTTTCAAACAACCATATTACAATAGCCAAATGATGGGGTATGGCGATTTGTTTTTGAGAGGGTACGAGTATTATGTTATGGATGGCGTAGCAGGAGGCGTAATCAATGCAACACTGGGAAGGCAGTTAACCAATTTTAGCATCAATTTACCTATATTAAAAAAATACACATCCAGGTTGATACCACTAAAGATTTTTGGCAAAGTATATGGAAATACAGGATATGTACACAATCCACAACCCGGCTTCAATCCGCTAACCAATCGGATGTTGTATGGTGGTGGTTTCGGATTTGATATTATCACAGATTATGACTTTACGTTAAAGATCGACTTCTCTTTTAATCATTTAGGCGAAAACGGTTTATATTTACAAAAGAAGACATTATTTTAACTCTATATGAAGGTAGCTGTATATAGCCGTGGGATAGATCCCGAATCGTACAATGACGTAAAATTGTTTTTTGACGAACTAAGAAATTATAGATTAAAATATGTAGTTTATCAGCCTTTGTTTGAAAGTGTAAAAACCCATATCCATCTTTCTGCACACACACCAACTTTCAATACCGGCGACGAACTGGATACCGATGTTGAGTTCATCATTGGTCTTGGTGGCGATGGTACAATTTTAGATGCAGTTACTATTGTGAGAGATAAACCCATTGCCATAATGGGGATCAACTTTGGACGATTGGGTTTCTTGGCAAGCATCGGACGAGACAATTTATCATTGGCCATAAAAGCACTTGCTTTAAGAACTTTTGTAAGCGAAAAGCGATCGCTGATTCATGTAGATGCAGATATGCCACTGTTTGGCGATATCCCTTTTGGATTAAATGATTTTGCTGTTCATAAGCGAGACATAGGGTCTATGCTTAAAATACATACCTACATCAATGGTGAATTTTTAAACACTTATTGGGCTGATGGATTGATTGTTTCCACACCTACAGGATCTACGGGATATTCTCTCAGTTGTGGAGGGCCAATCGTTTTTCCCGATTCAGAAAATTTTATTATAACACCCGTAGCACCGCATCACCTCAATGTGAGATCGTTAGTGATAAATGACAGCAGCATTATTTCATTTGAAATAGAAAGCCGCGCCGATGAAATTATTTGCGCTCTCGACTCTCGAAGAGAGATTATTTCCAAAAACGTTTCATTGGCTATTCGTAAAGAAACTTTTAGCATCAGCCTACTGCGCCTTAGTGAAAATAATTTTTTACATACAATTCAAACCAAATTGATTTGGGGGTTGGATAGGAGAAATA
>APMI01000391.1_pt1 | contig 22621 bp, 23 predicted proteins | sample 667938 | NCBI WGS metagenome assembly APMI01 (sample SAMN01084076, study PRJNA167559) | wastewater metagenome | biome: Wastewater | place: Denmark: Ejby Moelle, Odense | collected 2011-11-28
CGATTGCATTTTACTATTATGTAATCTGAGGCTCATTTTTGTTGTTAGCTTCTTCTTGCTTGGGTTCAGCTTTGGGCTCCTGCATGTTTATAAAATAATATTGATATTTGAATACAATTATGATATTATAACATATTATTAAACAGTGTAAAGGATGCTGATCATAATTAAGTCACATGGCTGATTTTAAAATCTAACATATTTTATCGAACTCTGGATCCACAATAGGTTTCACTGGGTTAACTTGAGGCTCAATCTATGGGAAGTAGTCAATGTCATCTACACTTTGAATACTCACTCTGCTTTATGTGAATTATTTTGGTTTCGGCTGTGGGTTACTTGGCACTGTGTTGCCGTATGGGGTTGGGCCTGAAATAGGCTGGTTATGGGGATCGTAACTTTATCTAATGCCATAAGGATTTGAGAATTAAGATGGTTGAGGCACAGGTTTGTTTTTATTGATATTGTAGTAATCGTGACCACCCAATTTGTTGTCACCAGGTCCCGTAGGTCCACTAGGTTTATAATTTCCAGGCTGATTATTAATGTCTACCTTCTTGCCAAAATCTTATGCAATTTTCTTCTCTAAATCAGCAAAACTATCGTCTTTCATGGCGGGATCAAAAGCAGGCTTAATATCTTTAGAAAATTTGTGTCCGGCTAAATTAATTTCTTCAAGTGTGATATTGTTCCTCTCAGAGAACTCAAGGATATAGATGTTAAGCTACTCTGGAGTTGGGTTCGGTTTAAGCAATGCGATTATTTCTGGATTGACATACTGAGTAACAGCTATTGGATCATTTAGTGCTCGTAGTAAATCTTTAAATTATTTCAACGACGATAGACCTAATAAGTCCGCAGCGTAAATAAGTGAGTATATTTGTGGGAGCCAAGGAGCTATTTTCTCGGGATTGAGCATATTTTCAGAAATGAAGTTTGCTTGAGCACGAATTGAAACCGCGTAAGACATCAACTGATTGCATGCTTGAGCATATTTAAGTCCGTTAACGACTCGCTCGGCAATTAAAATTTACTAGGCTTTGTTTCTGCTTTTGGCTTTCATTTTATTGATCAATTATTTCTCTCCTTTAATAACTTCCGCATTCTTGCGATCCCTCATGAGCTCAAGGTGTATTTTAGCCTTGAGAGCTCCCATGTCGATTTGAGTCTTGGTTGCTCTTACCAATTTTTTTGGTTGCTCGTTTCCCATGTCAAGTTAATCAATATTATATAAGACAAGTAGGCTCCTTTATCAATTAACTGTGTGCTATACTATACTGAAGAATCGAGTATATGAATAATAAGAATAATAACTGAAAGCATCAATCATGCTTGATCACCTGACTAAACGCATAATTCTAATGACTCATTTCTTTTCCAAAGTGACTAAAATTCTTGAATTATTGCGGGAAAGCACATTTTAACTCATGTCAACAACTTCAAATCCTTCATGGTTGGGTAAGCTCTGCACTCCCTTAAATTCTTCGTCCTCGTAGATCGGATACAAAAATACAAGTCGACCCTCTTGTTTGAGGTGTCTACGGGCAATGGACAACAATCCTTCAAAAATGACTTATCTTTATGTGTTGCTGATGACTCCCTTATCGAATTTATTCCAGTTGTCAATGCGTTCTCTGTTAAGTTTTTACAGCACTTAACTTTTGAACTGCTTTTATTCTTCACTCATCATGTCATTTCTCTTCTTTCTTGTTTGTTTTAGTCTTTCCTTCTTTTGCTTCTTCTTCTGCTAAAGCTTTAGCTCCTCCTATGATTTTTATACTGTGTTAGTTGTAGTGCCCCCAAGGGCTCCATCTCCTGCTTCAGTGGCCTTCACTACTTCTGCCTAGATATTCTTTTTCTACTATTTTTATTCAATTTTGGGTTCAATATCCTTTTCCTTAATATCCTAAGGCTCTTCAGCCTATTCTTTACTTTCCTGCACTTCTCCCATAGTCTCAGTTTCTCCTACCTGCACCTTAGTATCTTCTTTCTTCTTCATGGATCGACTCATGGCCCGAAGACCATAAGGTGGATCTGTAATAATTGCATCGAATTGAGTGTGTGGAGCAAATGCGCATTTAGTAGCATCCATTCTAAGGATATTTGGTCTAGGTAAACCATATTGATCGAAGTTTAGTTCTATTTTTGGAGTGTATGTTTATAAATTCTTATCTGCTGAGTAATAGGAGGACTTCTTGTTGATTCTGCCTACTGCGTAACCATTGAGAACTCTCATGTCTAAATCACAGCCAAAGACTGTGGCGCCGTTGCTTGCAGGTGGAATCAATAGACCGGCTGTTCCCACAAATGGGTCAAGTACGAAACTACCCTAATCAATATTGGCTTGGTTGCACATAAGGAAAGCTAAATCGTTATCAGCTGAAGTAGGACCCAAATAAATACGATTACCCAGTTGATACTTTATGTTGAATTTAGCCTTGTTAATTTTACATGAGGACAATTCGATGCCGAAATATACTTTTTCAAGAGTCTCATCAGAATTAGCTTCATGATGGTTTTGATACCACTTATGTTGTTCAATAAGTTGCAGTCTTTTGGTGGCTTTCTTCATGTCAACTTTACCTCTGACGTCAAACTTCTAAAACATATGATGAATTTTCTTGATTTGTTATTCTCTGCCGATAACTCTGTTTCTAGAAATGAAATCACAAATAACATGCTGGTTCCAATCTCGACACTCCTGGTTTAGTATTTCTTCATCTTTATTCTGGATAAGCTGATCATAGGTGGCTCCTTCGCTGATGAGAAGCACAAACTTGCTGACCATGACTGCCTTTCTGCTGGCGAGTTCAAAATCTATGAATAAACTAAAAAGTACAATCTCGATGCTTGTCAAAATCAGGCACATTCAGTGTGATATATGGGAAATTTTTAAGAGCTTTATAGTTTAAGTCGTAATGGTGTTCAGGCAATGGCATCGACTCGTTGAACAGAGTACTAAATGGGATCTTCAGTTTCGAAAGCAAGGCCTTAAGCTCAGGCACTGCGAACTCGACGTACTCTGGGTTTATTGCGAGAATTGCTAATACTTTTTTCATGTTGTTTTGGTGTGCTGTTGAGGAAATATTATTAATTGCTTCCACAGGTTTATAAAAGAAAATTAAATCAATCTTTTATTACTTATTGCATATATTTATACAAAATATAATGCCAGTTAAGACTTCATTAAAATTTAGATAGATAGTATCAAAGTTTTATATCAAATAGTTACAAATTGATATTTATTTGAAACAGAATCACATTTGATTTAGTTCAGTATGAACAGAAATGAACTTTATCAGATAATAAATCTTTCCGAATATTGAATAATTATTGTTAACTCATTCTTATTTAATTAGAGAGCTTATACTAATTTTTATGATGATGATTGTTGTAACTTAGAAGGTAATAAAATTAACTGTTATATAGGTAGATTAATGAATGGTTCTATCGCAAAGTCAGAGTCAACTGACATAAACTCAAGACTACTTAAGCTTAGAACTGAAATATACAAACCATACAAATCTGTATTAAGCACTGACAATTAATAGTAGCAATCATTCGCAGACCAAAATAAAAATTATTCACTGCAGCTAAAATAAAAAAAGTCGTATAGCAATGAACTATCATTCCAAGGCGTAATACGTAGAAAAAAGACAATGAAGTTGCCTTTAATCTTGAAGAAAAAGAAATCAGTCGATAGCCTCATTGATGTAATATTACCACTTGCGACGGCGGCTGATTTTGTGGCTGATCCTTTCCTCAATGGCAGAATCAGAAATCAAAGAGAATTAATTTATGCTGGTATCGATCAGAGTGGCAATCAATATAGATTTTTAAGAAAAGTAGAAAAAATTTAACTGTAATTCTTGTAAAATTGTTCACTTAAAAGATACAAACAAGGCGAATAGGTAATCACTAGACTACTGAATACTGCAATAGATTTAAATCTTATCGATGAGCTTGGCCACTCAATAATGATATTGGCTGACTTTCACTATGAGTGCCTGCAAAACTAAAAAGCTTTCTTTTTCTACAACGAGTCTCGTAAATGTGGTATGTTAATTGGACAGCACAAACTAATGGCAGAAAGCCTGATTAAAATGGCAAGATGTGCCAATCGAGCCAATCTCCACAATTAAGCTATTCGTATCTTAAAGAAAGCGTTACAGTATATTTGGTTTTATGATCTCATTAATTTAGAGCTAACCGTGTATGATGAAATCGGAAAAGCATATTATCAAATGGGTGATACACAAAAAGCTCAATGTTTTCATTATAAATTTTTCACTGGTAGTATCGAACCAGAAACATCCTCCATCAAGCTGCTTTCGAAAGAGTCACTTATCTTGGAGGGACTAAATTAGAAGAAAAATATTAGAAATGTAAGCACTGTTTTTCTCTGGATGATCCATATCCCCATTAAATCTTGTCATGAATTTGAATAATATTTTCAATAAATGGGTAATGAAATTCCACCATCACCAAGAAAATTCTACTAAAAAGACATGAAATATTTCTAATAGTATCGATCGGTGAATCAAGCAATAATTAAACTATTTGCTGATCCCTTCTTTAAGAGTGAGCTGGGTGAAATGCACTTCAATTCAACTGACTGGACGACTCCTATTCGCAAGAAGAAGTTTCTTTCCTACGATATCAAAAGAAATAATCATCTCAAATCATTAGGCATTCCGTATCAGGACTATTTTTCGAAAGCAAGGCCTCACAAAATAAAGCGACCTGAAATACTAAGAAAAATCAAAACTTAAAACGATATACAATAATAGAAAGATCAACCGAAGTAGGAAAAGCAATTAAGTTAAAGAAAAAAAGTTGAAGAGTGGCTAACGTTTGTAACATCACAAGCCGTGAAAAAGTATAGAGCTAACAACACATAAATTTCTAATAAAGTTAACATTCGTGGAATAGATAAACATTCGTAACCGAAAATATCAAGTTTCCGAATATTATTTAATCAATACTTCGATTTCGCACCATTACACGGAGCTGTGTGACCAATATACTCATTTTTCAATATTTTTTATTCTGGACTGTTATAATAATACTTCATTATAATGAAGTTAGTAAATATTACGGTGTCCAATATGGTGTTATACTTAGATTAATAATATAAAATCAGAAAGATGATGACAAGAAAACCATATCCATCTGCAACACCCATACTCTTATTCACTATGGTAATAATATTGTTGATATCATAATGCAATAACAAACTGACTTCCTTCTAGTTGACCCCACATAGACACTTACTAATCCTGTACAGTCCATAATTACCTCAATACCGCAGACTGAACATGTTAATAAATTTCAACAGCACCCAGATAGTGCTCGATAACTAGTACACAGGAGCTATGTTATATTTAGATAAAGCACTCAAGTACCCGATTTCTAATTAAAATGTTGCAATTTAGTACAGAAGTATTAATAAATAAGTGTAAGCTACCAATGTTAATCATGTGGGTATTGGCGATGATAAATAATAAATACATGGCATAGTTGGGTTGCATGCGTAGAGTATATTCTATAGAAGTATTAAAGCATATCTCAATATTTAGCATTTTAAACTTAAATTTAGGTTACACTAGAATATGATATAGATAATAAAATAGCCGTGCTCACACTCAATTAAACCCCCATATTCATTACAAATTTCCACAGCATATACAACATAATTCATATAGATTTCACAAATATCACTATATTTCAGTATAAACTCACAATCACATCAATTTTTAAAATTGGTAAGCAAGAATAGTAACCCATTTGTGATGACTATATAATAATTGGATTATATGGTGTAGATACATTTACTCAACTAAGTGGCCACTATACCAATGCGGTCGTTATTGACTGACAAATGTAGGAAAATTAGTGGAGCCAATAGTTATTAGTGTGATATACAAAATGCTAATAGTAGATATCATTAAAATAGTAAAAATAATGATGACTATGGGCTGTTATTATTTGAATTCGATCCTATTTTATGTACATAAAGAAATGCGATATAGCTTAGACATTAAGGCAAAATTGACAGTGTCGGATATTACTGGAGTCATTTACTATTGATCTGTATTTAAATTGGAGTCATGATTGCATTCAAGTACAGAGTTAGCTTACAGAGAAGAATTGCGTACCTTTTCAAAAATAGAAAAATGAAATGAAAAATACAGTATTTTTCTATTTAAACTATGATATTTATATTGAGTTAGATTCTTAATTTTAATACTTTTGCTAGTTTATAATATTTATTAAAGAGCGTATTGCTAAAACAAATCCTTCTAAATGGAAAAAATCCGAGGTATCAACCTCAAATTAGCAAGTACGACCTATTAATGCGGAAGATTAGATGATATAATAACAAACTGTCTCTCTTCACAATGCGCATAAAATCACTATTGATCATCGCAGTCGTAGTCGCCTGTGTCAGCTCAGCTATCATATTAGTTGACCCACCAGCATTCTCCATAACTCGTTCTGGCAAAACTGTCCTATTAAACTATTTCGCTAAGGCCTCAGGCAAGAAACTTACTCTTGATTCAACTAGAGTGTGTGCTGGCAAAGTTACTGATGCTACTACTAGTGTGTTCCTCTAAGTAGACAATACTGTCCAAAAATTAACTAAATCAACACCCTCTGGAAACTCTAAAGCTGATTCTAAGCATAGAGCAGAAAATCTGTATCGAATTAGTGTGTTCGAAAATATGAAGGCCTATGTCTTAGATTTAATTGAATCTTACGGTAAACTGAAATGCTCTCTACAGAGTACTAGCTTGACTTCAGATTAGGGAAAAAAACTTAACTATTATGCTAATTTAGCAATCAAGCAGGTTGATAATGAAGGATAAAGTGAATCAAAATCAGAAAGCTCTAATCAGACTCCAACTCCAGCTTCAACTCCAGTACCTGCCCCAGTGCCAGCGCCAGTTGTTGTCCCAGTTCCAACTCCTTTACCAGCACCTGTTTCAGTTCCAGCTGTTGCCCCAGTTCCAGTTGTTGCCCCAATTCCTGTGCCTACTCCGACTCCAGTTGTTACTCCTGCCCCAGTACCTGCTCCAGTGTCCACACCAACTGCCACACCAGCACCTGTACCAGCTGTTACCCCTACTCCAGTTATAGTGACCCCAACACCAGCACCCATTGTAGCTCCAGTTCCAGTTGTTGTAACACCCACTCCTACTCCTGACCCTACATTAGTGCTGACACCAGTGCCAGTAGTACCAGCATCAACTTCAACACCAGCTCCTACTACTTCAACTCCAGTAGCAGCCCCCATTGATACAACAGCTTCGTCATCCACTTCATCATCATCAACTACTACTGCAACACTGACACCTATCCTTGCTCCTGCGCCTACAGTGGTTGTCATAACTCCAGTAGTTCAACCAACTCCTACTCCAGTAACTCCAACAGTTGATACTACTACTGCAGCATCTAGTGCATCTACCACATCAGCTGCCTCATCGACAACTACTAGTTTATCATCATCAGCATCAGCATCGACTACTAGCTCAGCACAGTCTGCATCGATTACTCCAGTTACTGTGAATCCTGCTGTAGTACCCGATACTACAACTGCTGCTGCAGTTGTTACTCCTAACACAGTCTCCACTTCGTCATCAACTACTAGCACTGATACTACTCCAGGATCCGTCGATACAAGCTCTATCTCGAGCTCTAGTACTAGTACTAGCTCTAGTACTAGTATTAGCTCTAGCATAAATAGCGTAATCTCAACGCCAACTCCTGTGCCAGTTCCTGCACCAGTTTCAGTCCCAACACCTGCACCAGTACCTACACCAGTACCCGCACCAGTACCTACACCAGTACCTACACCAGTACCCGCACCAGTACCCGCACCAGTCGATCCAACTGCTATCCTTGCTCCAGTTGACCCCACTCTAGTAGACCCTAACGCTGTGCCATGTGACCCTGCCATTGACATCACCTGCGATACTTCAATCGGGTATGTTAGTACTCCTGTTGCATCCGATGGCATCATGTGGCTGTGAAATTACAGTATTCTCATATTGCATACATTCTTATATTTACTCATTCAATACTATATTAATACTATATTCTCATCTTCTATTTTTTAAATCTATTTACAGATTTATCATAGACTCAATATATTTGTAAAACTATCTAACTCTATCATTTCCATCGTTTGTAATTGATTCTCTCTACGAGACTGATATTTATTAAAAATGTAAAATTTATACTTTTTAAAATGTTATATATTATAATCTTATGATAATCTTTCATATCTATCCTAAAATATTTAACAAATAGTTAGCTGTACCCATAGTTATTGCATTCAGTATGCGATAAGACATTTTAGATGATTGGCTGTCTTTTTCGATTAATATTTTAAATTATTTAAGAGTTACAAAATACACCTGCTCAATGGTTGCTAATTTAAAAAATAGTGCATCATTTTAGCAAGGCTACTTCCTAGTTTAAATACTCTCGATGAACACATTTCATATTCCATAATTTCTTCGATCAACCCATTCAAATGAAACCAATCCTCATCGCCGCTTCAACTCTGTTCGCTTTGACCACTGCTTCGATTGACCCGTCATCTCAGAACCAGAACTTGCCTCAGGCTCCTTCGAACAGCAACAAGTTCCATGACAAGAACTCAAACGGAATAGAAAATCCACATGGAAACCCAGCTCCCCACTTACTTCCTCAACTGGCACAGTACTTGGCCACAGTTGAGCACATCAACAACCATCACTCAGATGACACAACTAGCACTGCTTCAGACTGCCCAGCTGCTGACAGCAACACCATGAGCTCAACCATTGACTACATTAAGACTCAGATTACTAACACAGTCAATGGCTTCACTCAGCCAGGACTTACTCAAGACCAAGCTACTCAGTTCATGCTCAAACTCATGAACTTGCAGCAAGTTGAAATCTACCTTTTGGGGCAAGTCGAAGCCGAAGATGCCAAGCCATGTGACCAAAGAAATTACCATCTCACCAAGGACAGACGAGCATACATCAGAGACGTAGACAACAATTACTGGACCAGACTTCAACAAATGTTGAATGCCCCTGCTGATCAAAGTGGTTCACAAGGACAAGGACAACTCAGAAACAACAACTGATTGATTTACAATCCTTCATGAATTAAATTAAATAATGTTTAAACCCGATAAATAGATTAAATATATGTTAATACAATTTAGGCTGACATTAATAATCAGTCTGTGTATTGAATAAATATCTTCTATATTCTATACGTGCATATAACACTCTTCACAATAGCAAAAAACCAACATTTCATAGTTAAATAATTCGTATGCATAATCACACAGTTAGTCTACATGCAGCACCTTCTTGCAGTAACAGTAACAGATTTGCTTAGTATGTCATCAAGAGAGTCGTCGATTAAGCTATCGTTAATAAAGCTATCAAAAATTGTATACCCAAGGAAATTGTATATCGAGATGGGTGTCATAATGCGGAACAGATCTAGAATTCTGTTGTTGCTGTCACACTTGCCAAACCGGATATGCTTGCCACTCGTATGTCTTAATCTTAAGATTTCGATAGAAGTCCCACCAGCTTCAAAGTTAAGAGAAAGTTCATAAATGCTACAGCACAGATGAAAAATGGATCAAAAACATCATTAGTATGGTCAAAAGGGAGCAACAATAATATACCAGATATGATGTGCTAAAATGGTAACTCACTAAAACGCCTTCAAATCCAGCGATATAAAAGTGATCAAGGCTAATAACCGAGATCTTTTGTGAGACTATAAAACAGAAAAACTACGCATTCCCATTTTCCACAAAAAAGATCAAGTAGAAGAATGAGTCGAGATCATCATATCAGTAGTATGAAATTAAGTAGAAAACAAATATTACAGAATGATGATGACGATTAAATTATTAGACAGTACAGAGAAGAAATATTTAATAGAGATAAATACCCTCAAAGTTCGGATATCGCCTAAAATATAAAGAAGTAAAATGACAAAAATCAGATGAAAAAAACTGGAAAATAAAATCAAATGAAAAAGTTCTTCTCCCAGACCACAGATTATAATGGCTTCATAATTCCTCTGAGTAAAGCAGATGCTAATCGGAATATAGCTCATTATATTGATGTTGCGTATGAGATTCAACAAAACGAAGAAAGACCTTAACCGAAAAAACATTTACCTTCGTTATGCTATAACTATAACTAGTCTTAATTTTTGCATGAAGACTATAAATAATTAAAGGCCATTGAGAAAAAGAGTAATTTTATTATTAATGTTATGAAAAAAGTGGAAAAATTTTAAATGAAGGATAAGGATAATTCAATAGATAGTTTCGATGGAGGTAAAATCAAAGGTGAACAATAGGAAGAAATTGCATAAATAAAGTTTACTGGAAAAACATTAAAACCGACTAAAGTTGGATTCCATTTATTCCAAAAGATGAAAAAATCAAATTGGAAAAAAGAAAATATCAAATAGAATTTTGCTAATTAAAACGAGTCTCCAGTTTTGGAAATTTAAAAGACAAAAAGTCAACAAAAAACTGGTTCACAGAAATCCTAATTTTCGAAGCAAAGTTAGAAAACGCTCAAAAAAAGCATGACCATTACTTTGGGAAATTAACACGCGGTAAACTATTTAATCAATTAAGACTGCAAGATCTATAAAAAAAAGGTTACAATAAACTCATAATTTCTATGATTTTGTTAATGATATTTTAAATAAATTTCAGATTTTAAATATGTTGGGACTTGCTTCAGGAGGAAACATGAGAGGACTTAATGAGTTTATTTCCGACATTCGCGCCTGCAAAGACAAAGAATCAGAGTAGAAAAGAGTTGAGGTCGAACTCGCTAAGATCCGAGAGCGATTTACAACTTAAAAAGGACTAAATGCATATCAAAGAAAGAAGTACGTCTGGAAATTGCTCTATATCCATATCCTTGGATATGAAGTCGATTTTGGATTGCACGAAGCAGCTGGTCTTATCAACTCCGCAAAATACGATGAGAAATATACAGGCTATGTGGCTGCCAGCATTTTAATTTCATAAAAAAATTAATAAGTGTGGAAGTCAATCGTGCACTCGATTTAATCAGATCTCCGATCCAGAAATGAGCCAGCACAGTCTTTAGCCTTTTCTATGATCGGAACAATTGCACCAGACTCTTTAGTAAATACCGTGGAGAATACTATAATCGATGTGGCTCTTACTAACAAGGTATCAATCAATGTTAGAAGAAAAGCAGTACTGTGCTTATCGAGAATACTCAAGAAATTTAAATCTAAGTATGAATAGAAGAAATTTGTTGGCCCAGTCTGCGAAATGATATAAAAAAGAGATGCTCCTTTGAGTTTCTTAAATTCAGCAGCCTCGTTACTTCTGACTTGTCAAACAGTATTTAACCCATAACATTTCCGTGATGCTCAACCTAAAGTTATTCAACTATTGCATAAATTAGCTATTAATAAAGAATGTTCAACAGATTATTTGTACTTCACAGTTCCTAATCCTTGGCTACAGATGAAGTTATATAAGGCTTTGCAACTGTGGACTCCTCCATAAGAAAAGGGAGTCCTAAACTTAGTTGAATAGATTCTAACTAAAGTTCTCAAGAGGACTGATGCTTCAAAATCTATCAATCGAAATAACGCAGAGTACGGACTTTTATTCGAGGCCATTAATGTCATCATTCATTATGATCAAAAATTGGGAGGAAAACTTATGTAAGATGTCTCGAAGATTTTAGCTGTCTTTATTTCAAGCTCACAAGCCAACATTAGATATTTGGGTTTAGAGTCTATGTGCAGACTAGCATTCAGATACGATCTATCTAAACACGAAAGCAAGATCTTGGCTAATTTGGAAGATGCTGATATTTCAATCAGAAGAAGATCTTTGGATTTACTTTATCTAATTTGCAAAAATTTGAATGCTTCCGGAATTGTTGCACAACTTTTGGGCTATTTGCAAAACAGAAACGATCCATTAATAAAAGATGACTTAGTTCTCAAAATTGCTATCCTTGCTGAGAAATTCGCAGAAAATCTGAGATGGTACGTTGACGTCGTCATTCAGCTTATGAAGAATGCTGAAGTATAAAATGATATCTGGTATAGAATTGTACAAATCATCACTGGATTTGTCAACCATAATGTAGAGCTTCAAAATTATGCTGCTCAAAGAATGTACATGTCTTTAAGTTTACCACATATTACTGATACACTAAAATGTGTTGGTTCTTATATTGTAGCCTAATTTTCAGAGAGGATTGTCAAAAGTGATAAAGATCCTCGCAAACTATTCGATACTATTAATAAACATTTCCAGTACTGCGGAAACAAAAGTAAAGCAATCATGTTAAATTCCTTTGTGAAATTGGCCTCAAAATATCCAGAGCTTAAATAAGATGTTCAAATGATTTGTCATTTAAGCAGCGGCCATTGGGATCCTGATGTTCAACAAAGAGGAGTTGAATACTTAGCTTTGCTTTAAAATAATCAAGATATTCAGAAAAAAATATTGTCACTCAATCCTGCGTTCACTGAATAACAACAAAATTCAAATCCATTACTTCGTAAATTTGTAAAGGGAACAAAAAGGCCAGCAGAGTCAGCCAATAATCCAGCAAAAAGTACTTTAAAATCATTTGAAAATGTTACACAAGCACCAACAACGACAGGTAATCAAATCAGTCATCCCTTGTCAACCCACCCTCTTTTTAAGTTAGCCATTGATAAACTTTGCAAAAATAATGTCAATTTATTGGAACTTCCAGGTAAACTTGAACTTAAGCCATATTGGAAAGAGGCATTTGTTAAAAAAACAAGCTTTGAAGGAATTGAAATTAAATAAAAAATTGAAGAAACAACCCTTAAAGCTATTCTATCGATATCAATTAAAACAGCTGAAATGCAGTTCAAAGTTTTTAGCTCCAAAGGATTCGATATAGCAAGTTCTGCAGTCAAATATGGACCTGAATGCCAGCAAATTATGCTCACAATTACTCCTAATGGAGAAAAATCTGAACCTCCTGTTGTAGGAATTGCTTGGAAAAATGATAGTGGAGCTATTTAAAAGAAATAAGTTCAACTGCCTATAGCCATAACCAAATTTTTGGTTCCAGTTGAAATATCACTGTAAAAATTCAAAGAATTCTATAATGACTATTCATTACCAAACGACAAGTTCCATAAGCTAGATGCATTCCTGAAAATTCCAGAGGGAGTGAAAGGTAGTGATTTCTTGAAGAAACTTGGTCAATGCATGAGCTCGGTTTGTCAATTCAAGTGTAACGCCTTCCCATCTTTTGACAACATTCAGCAAATCTACGGTGGAGCTAAAATTGTTCTTAAAGAAGGTGATAAAAACACAACAGTGCCAATTATTTTCTAAGCTGAAGCCTACAGTGCCGATAAGGTCTCAGCTGCTCGTGTGAGCATGAGAGGCGGAAGAGCAAATGTTATTTCAAGTATTTACCAAATAGTATTGACCTTCCTCGGTTGAGCATGATTGAAAATAAATCCTTATAATTTGTATATTGTATTCGCTAATCTAGCATATTTACTATATATTTTTTCAAATCATCATCAGATTTTATATCGCTTTTTTAATAATTTTAATAAGAAAAGGATTATATGGGAAATTAATGCTCGAACCTTTGTGAAAAAGATAAGACCGAAAATAGTCTACGTGAAAAAACAACGCAACCGAAATAAAATGAGTAAAACTTGAACTTCGAAACAACTAAAAAGTTCAGTTTTTCCTATTTTTCAAACCGAAACAATGACTAGCGAAACGATAAAATAATATAAAAAATAAAACACGAAGATGGAACATAGACGATAAAGTATGAGTCGGGTATAATTTACTCGGGCGGGATGACAAATAATAATAAAAATGGGTTCGGTATACTAAAATGGCCAGATGGAGCAGTATATTAAGGATAATTTAAAGATGGAGTTGCCTGTGGGAAAGGCAAATTTAGGCATCCTGAAGGCGATCGCTATTAAGGGTAATGGCTGAATAATAAAGCTGAAGGAATCGGCAAGTTTACTAAAGCTACAGGAGGGTATTACTAAGGAGGATGGAAAAATGATTAACCTTAAGGCTATGGAGTATAAAATTGGGGCGATGGCAATATCTATAAAGGTTAGTTCAGAAATGGACTCAAACAAGGACAAGGATTCTATCAATGGGGTGACAAATCAATATACGAAGGACAATGGAACTAAGGCAAAATTTAAGGAAGGGGAATTTATAAGCATTATGATGGAAGAGTCTATGAAGGTAAATGGAAATAAAATATGATGCATGGGGATGGCATATATAAATGGCAAGATGGAAGAAGGTATGTCGGAGGGTACGAGAATGATAAAAAATCAGGCTATGGCAAATATTATTGGAATGATGGAAGAGTGTTCGAAGGAATGTGGAAAAATGGAAAAAGACATGGTTAAGGTCGAATACTATTACCAGATGGGAGTGTCAAAAATGGAGTATGGGAGAACGACAAAAGAATCGATGTTAATGATCGAGATGAAACAACGCATTCTACTGACTATAGAGATACAAAAATTTCGAAGAAATAAAAATTTATGGACTCAAAAATAACTGATAATAGAGAAAACAGAGAGAATAGATAGTAAATGAAAGCAAGTCCAAGTAAAGTGAGGTAGCGAAGCCCAAATTATCTGAAGCAAAGAGAGACAAAGACTTACTCAATGATACATTTAAACAGTCCGAGTCCAAAAAGAAGGTTATGACATCTGATTCTTACTAATTTCATCGTCTTTGCATTTTCTCACACTTATAAATATAATTCATTAATTATTGATAAATCTACTTCATATCCAGGATTTGATATATAAAGTAATGTTAGGCACTGTTTCTAAACTTGTAGCCCTGTGCTCGATGCTGAGTATTGTACGCTCCGCTGTTGACTGGAAGAATGTTGATGCCAAGATTGCGTAGAAAATTGCAGAAGGTCACTTCACAGGATGCGTGCTTGGAGTTTTTACAAATGGCTCTACTCTTGTAAAAAAATCTTACGGCAATATTATACCTAGATCAGGACTTTATGCACCGGCAGTAAATGTAGACACATACTTCGATGCTAACTACATCACTCAAGTTTTAGGTGTAAATTCAGGACTCATGCAATTGTATGACTTAGAAAAGTTAAACACAACTGATAGAGTTTCCAAACATATATTTGATTTCGATAACAATGGCAAAAGACCAATAACAATTGCCAATCTTCTACTCCACAACTCTGGTCTTCAAGCCACTTACCCTGAACCTTATGGCACGAATGCGACTGATCTGCTTAAAAAGATTGATAGTTTGAAGCTCGAGTACACAATTGAAAGCAAGTTTTTATATAGTGAGCTCGGTTTTGTTGTTTTGGGTCAAGTTATTGCTAAATTAACAAACAAAACATTGGAAAATGCATTATTTGATATTCTAGTTGAGTCAGGTTTGAGATAGACTAAGTTCAGACCAACAACAACAATTCCAGTCTACCAAATCGCTCCCAGCTCATACAACAAAGGAGTCGTGCGTGGAATTCCTGCAAATAAGATTGCCGCATTTTTGGGAGGAGTCGCAGGAAATGCTGGTCTTTTCACTATCCTCGACAACGTTGGTTATTATATGCAACTGATGCTAAACAAAGGCAAAATGCATCTTTCTTCAAGAGTCTTTTCAGAGGAAGTCGTTGATTTATTCACAACAAAGGTGACCATGAAGAATTATACTAATACACGAGCTTTTGGATGGGATACAGTGCCGTTAGTAGATCCTCCATGCGGGAAAAAGTTCAGTAAAAATTCATTCGGGTTCAGCGATCCCATGGGATCGTATCTGTGGGCGGATAAAGACAAAAATATTTCTATTGTATTATTGGCAGCCAATGGTTATCCAACTGCAAGCCCACTCAACCACGCGAAGGCTCAAGGATAAATTTCAGACGAAATCATGACAGCATTAGGGCATTGATTAAAATGAACAGAATTATTTCTTTATTATTTTGTTTGCACTAAACATTATACAATAATATTTGGAGAAAGCATGCGTAAGAAACCTACAATTGAGTATTCAGATGAAGACTCTGATCCTAGAAAATATACCGATGAAAACAATGCTGACGATGGAACTGAGGGCAATGGCAAAAGTAAATAGGCATTTTTATTTTAGGTGATAAAAAGTCTAATGACGAATACAAATGTGGAAAAGCTGATTGCGGAAAGCTATATCACTCTTATACGGCATTTTATAATCACTGCAAGAAATCACATGAAGGAGTGTTCCCTCAGAACTCACTGTACAACAATAAGCCATTTGAAGGCCCATCTAAAAATAGAGGTAGACCTAGAATCAAAAAAACTGATGTAAAAGATTCAATTCAGATATAATCCTTAAAAACTTAAAACGAGTTGATCTAATTTTTAGGTATTAATGATTTAATTAAGGTACATTACCAAAAAAGAACAAGAATTAATAGTTAATATCTTATGTAGCAAATCCTTTGGAGCAGCTTGATAAAGCAATTGAAACTGTCTGCTGCTTCAAAAAAGATATATTAGATCAATTGCCTTAGAAATTTCTATATGATATCAGAGAACTGAATCGAGTGGTGTCGTAGAATGATCTACCAGACTTCTACGATCCAATATAAATATCAAAATACTCAGATAAAATGGACTCTTACAATTTTCTGAGCATCTTCAATTTCTTGACCAACTCAGCTAAAGGAATCGAGTACATCAGACCAAGCAATACTATTTTGTTCCTTAGAAAGATAATGATAGTCTGGCTAACAAGAATAATATCAGTACCTGTTTTAGCTGAAGTTATTTACACGATAGCCCAAATCATCAAAGGAGTGTAACGGATTGAATAGAGATAGTACATGCAGGGAAAAACATTAAAATTCAAGCAGCTGATTGAAAAATATTTCGATTGCGTTCTCAAATAGCAGTACAACCAAGTAAAAACTGAGTCAAAATAATAACTAAACTGATTTCTATTCCCTCTTGAATTAATAATGTACAACTGATTTAACAAAATAGTTTGATAAATATATTATTTGGATAGAGTTGTTGTTGAGGTTACAAATGTGCAACTGATTGGTATGATACGAATTAGAAATATCTGATGCATTCTGGGGAATAGACGAATAAAAATTATTTAGGGAATCGCAGCATAATGGAAGTTTAAATTTAGAGATTGGTTGAGACAATCACCATGAACATTGGGTATCCTATATCCTTGCAAAACTTGCAGGTCCTACTTGATCATACTTTCTATTTCGATATTTGCTGCATCATTTTTCCAGAATTAAGTCTCAAAATTGCTAAAATTCATGAAGACTCTGGTCTCGACCCAGCGCACAAAATGCAACAATTATTAGAGCTTCTCACTGAAGAACTTCAATAAAATCTGGCGGCCCTGTCAGGGAAAGAGATACTAAAAGGACACTTACTTCATCTTTATAGATTCTTAATCACTCTAGAATAGTACAGTGAACTGCCTCTTTTGCGTCCTGCTCTCCCGAAATAGAGTATTAGGCGGCGGGTGCACTCAATGCCCTTTCTTAACCAAATATAAAAAAATACTAAAATACCACAAAGTGCGAGAGACGAACACAAATAGAGGGATTTATCTGATATCACTATTAGAACTTGTAATGAGCCCGGAATGCAGTAAATCCCCAATATTCAAGAACCCAACGTTATGATTATAAATACAAAATCTAATGAGAAGCAAAAGGGCGCAATTAATTTGAAAAAGAATAATGGTTCATTTAAGAAAATTAAAGAGCTCAAGAATAAAGATAAAAAATTAAGAGGGTCCAAGAAAATATTAAAAGCTGTATAGTCGAGAGTTACGGAGGGAAGCCGAAATAAAAAATATAAAATGTATATATAAAAATTTATGAAAGCAGGCAAAAAGTAAAAAGGAGAGAACTCTTAAAGAATAAAACAGCGGGCAAAATCAGCAAAACCTGCACTTTGGAAAAAATAGATAAAAGAAATTGATGACTTTTTTAAGTCTTTTGAGCTAAAGTTACGGGATCAAAAACAGAAATACCTTATTAAAATGTAAATGAACTTTTATATAGGCAGCAGATGGTCCGCGAGCAGTAGAATGAGAGGATGCGGCTTGAGCATAGGATGGGCCTGTAAAAGAGTAAGGAAACAAAAAGATTGCAGACTAAAGCTCTAGACAGTCTGATGATATCGCATGAGATAAGAAAGCAGATCATTAAAGAGCGGGCTCATAGTAACAAGGAAACAATCAATTTAATGAAAAAGGAGCACGAGCAACGACTGCGAGACTCGAGAAAATAGCTAAAAATGAAGAAGGCCAAATAGTTAAAATAAATAAAAACTTACATAAGTGAGCTAAATAATAAAATTTTAATGAAACTGCAAGACGGAGATCTTTAAAAAATCGTCCTGTCCATGTATAAAAAATATTGACTATATTTCATCACCAATCATATCATTACTACTGCATTTTCTATTCTTCCCTTTATGCTTGTTGCCTGCAGCTTTCTGGCTGAGTTAGTCGACATAACAGAGAAGTTGTTATTGAAGACAGAGAGTCATCATTGAAGCTAATAATTGCTAATTTTTTCTCAAATTTGCTAAGCTTCTCTAGATTTCTTTCATCTTTAATGAGATTCGAAAGCACATAACCTGCCAGTTGCAATTGTCTTTAATTGCTACCGATACTGTAGCTTAAAATAGCAAATATTCTATTCATAAACTTGAAGTTATCAAGGCATGCATTACGAGCCATATCTGATTTATCTGTTACAAACGCGAATATCTAAAGCACAGCCTATCTGACGAAGGCTTCCTGATGCAGGAGAAGTCTTTGAAAGAAATCAATTTTAGCAACTACAATTGCATCACAAGCCTCTTATTTTTCTTAAACTAGCGTTTTGAGAAGATCAATACCAGTTTCTAAGTCATCAATGCTATCTCTCTCAAGATAATCTTCAATGTTCTCAATTGCTCTCGAACAGTCGAGGCCAATATTGCTAAGACTGCTAAAAATATCAATAATGCTTCTGTTAACTTCTCGATCAATTTTAGAATCAAACATCACTTTCAATAAATCAGAAAGTCCTGACTCTTGAATCGGCTGCAAATTACGATAGTCAATAGCCAAATTACGGAGACATAATAAAATTGTTCGTAAAGATTAGAGTTGTGGTAAATTTTTAGGAGGAAACAACCATTTTATGTAACTGTAGATCGATTAAATCACATTTGGGTACTGCATGAACAAAAAAGGAGCTTCGGTGTTGACACTGTACAACATCAAAGTGTTTAGAGCGAAATTTGCCTCCTCTTTCAGTCTGGATTGAAATCCTAAAATCATTCGCTTGACTTCAGGCATAGACGGATACATCTTTGTCCTTTTTATATATGTTATAATTTGACTAGGATCGCATTTTTAGTATTGTTTGTTGAGCTCAGAAGTAAGAGTAGAAGTATCTGAATTTCTGTCTCCCATTTTGTTCAAGTAGCCCATTGGAATTTGACCATCATCGAAATTTCTCATCCCCATCATAGGTTTTCTAGTTCTGCCTGCTACTAGCTCAGGCAAATCATTGTTGTCATCCTTGCCAAAATAATATTTCTGTTCATATCCGAGTAAATATTTTTGGTAATGATTTTTAAGTGTAAAGCTTGCAGAAGTGCATGTTGAAGGCAGACCAAACTCATCAACTATTTCTTTCCACATTTTATTGTGGGAGACAACCTGACCTCCACCTTTCTTGCAGACTGATTTGTAAAGTTTGTAGAGATTGAGCTCTTTGCCGCCGATTTGTGGAATTTTGATCTGCGTTATGCCTTTAGTTGCCCAGTACTCCTCCAGCAGTTTTTTGAATCTATTTGCTTCTTCTAATTAACTTACAGAGCAATTCATTAATCAATCAACTAGAGCCTCCAAATTAAAATATAAACAACTTTGTTCAAATCACCAATTTTAATAATTGGAGGAATTTGAGTTTCTTTTCAACTAAAATTAAGTATCTTAGGTAATTCTAAGTCTTTACAATATTTCAATTTTATTGAGACATCATTTATAATTATTTCAATGTCGTCAAGGACTTCGCCTAAAAATAACCAAGAACTTCGCATTCTCACAAATGCCCTGGTTGGAGTAGACCCTAAAACAATTTTCGATAAAATAAAGCTAATAAGTAAACAAACAAATCAAGGTTAGGAACTGCAAGTGAGGATATGCAAATAATTATCTCTATTACTACGCATGACAGTCAGTGTCAGTGTTGTACCAATCGCTGAAATGCCCTAACATTTATCTCACGAAAGGCAGCTGCATCCTTATCTTTAAGCACAAGCAGTCTTAGAAGATGCTATATATCATTATCGTATTTGGATTAAAGATAGTCCACAGACGACTAATTTCCCAGCTTTTCGCCAGCCAGTCGACACGAAACTCAAATAAATCACAGTGAAACCTTAGGATTATGAGCAAGCATCTTGAGACTAAAAAATGATTGATTAGTGTCGAAGATACTCGAATAAATAATTAATTTCAATCATATTATATATTCAAGGGGTGATTATTATAAGTATAACAAAACAATGAAATCAGATCCCAATCAAAGTACAATAAAAACAGATAACACCGCCTATAATGAGCTTAGTAGATTAAAATTAAAGATCATAGCTAAAAGCGAAGAATGTAGTAAGTATTTATCAGCAATGAAGAAAACATCAAGAGATCTAAAATAAGTGTAAGTCATAATGCAACAAGCTGATGAATAATAACTAAAATAATTGAAAAAATTGACAAATAAGATGCAGAGTCATATATAGAAATTAATGCCTCTTTATGTGTAACAAGCAGAACAAGTTAAAGAGTTGATCAACAATGCACAAAGATAAATGGATTAAATTTATAGCAAAATTGATACTATTGATGTCTGTTCGTATATGAGGCTGCCTGAAATAGAAGCAATTATGGATGAATGTTGGGCAATTTAAGCCAGTGTCACAAACTTTAATTAATGAACAAATTTAGTAATAGACTCAAGTTTAAGATATAAATATCAAAATGGAGAGTTTGGTATAGGTTATTTGATTGTTTATTGACTGCTTACCATATTAACACTCGTATTTGTCATTTATTTGAATATTTTCTTGCGATTTCTACCAGTCTCTTCTTCAATAAAGTTAGACTACTCCCATTATTTACCATTCATTTCTGCTATTTTTTCACTGTCTAAATACTTCTTGATATAGTTCACAGCAACCACGACTACAACAGCAACGCAGATAAAAATGACCATCCTTTTCAGCCACACCATACTTTAACTTGGTGGTGTTAGTATAGCTTCAGGTACAATTTATTCCTACTTGCCTAAATTTTTCTTCTATAATTATTAAACATGTTCATGGTGATCATGAGATACTTGTGCTTTGATTTCTTAACTGCTATGATTTGTTTATTTAATTAAATGTTATATAAATCCATAAACCTTGCCATTTTTCATTAATATTTTGTAACTAGCAGCTAGTGCAGGATACAAACTGATCCGATCTTAGTTTTGCTATTCATGCACTTTGAAGAAATATGCAATGTTAGGATCAGGACCACTTTATTACGAATCTTCATCAAAGCTTTACATCAATTCGGAGAAGCTAATATCAATGCACTTTTCTTTCCCAAAACAGAGTGAAATTTTGCGTTTTTATAATTCTGATCTGCCTAACGCTGGGCACATGAACAGTGAAACTAATAATTGCTGACATTTTCCTTAAAATATCACATCAAAAATTTATTTTTTTAACTATTTGAAATATAATGAAGGCAATCCGATTATTTACTGAGTAGAGTTAAACATAGTTACTAAATTTATCTTCAACTATCCAATCTATTTATCTGAGAGCAATATTTTAATCTACTTAGTATCATCAAACTGGATAATACTATTTTGTTAATACTTGGCAAACGATTCAGGCAGTCCAATATAGTAAAAATTTGGAAATTATTTATGATGGCTCAATATTGAGTATTAAAAGTCAGCAATATTGATTTCTCCTGTTATTGTTACATAATAATCAATAGCTTTCTGGTTTGTAAGGTATACTTCTTACATTATTTATACTTATTTTTAACTCTGTTTTTATTTTATATCCGGTACCACGAATAATTATGCGCTGATGAATTTATGTTTTAATTAACCAGTTTTAATTTAGAGAGCAACTTCATATTATTGGTTGCCTTTAATGTGATATCTTTAGAATAATTTTTAAGACTATTTTACTTATCCTATCTTTTTACATAGACCCATACATTTAATGCGAGTGATATCAATACACATGGGTGATTTATCTCCTTCGTCTCTAAATAGTACTTATTCAGCACTGGCATCTATAGTAATTTAATGATTTTCCAACCCTTCGAAGCAGATTTTATGTGAGGTGGCTCCTTAATCAATAAAAATCCATGAAGGCTTACCTCCAACATGCTGCACTCCGAACAGTTATTCCTGTTTGTTAATAGTAGTCACAATTGCAAACCGATCTATCAGTGGTTCCAGCTGCA
>APMI01018087.1_pt1 | contig 22621 bp, 12 predicted proteins | sample 667938 | NCBI WGS metagenome assembly APMI01 (sample SAMN01084076, study PRJNA167559) | wastewater metagenome | biome: Wastewater | place: Denmark: Ejby Moelle, Odense | collected 2011-11-28
CAATTTCATAATGATGAATTAAATCTAGAGAAAACTTTACAGAATAAGGCGGACTGGATAATTCTCGACGTGCCTTGCACAGGAACCGGTACAATTCGAAGGAATCCTGACATCAAACTTAAGTTCAGTTAAGAGCTACTCAGAAGTCATCTTCTGAAGCAATAATAAATTTTCGCAAGATCACTAAAATACTTGAAGAAGACCGGTAGCATAGTATACATCACATGCAGTGTACTTAGATAGGAAAACTAAGAACAAGTCAAGAAGTTCATTAAACAGTTCGGTCTTGAAGTGGTCAACAACTAAATAGTACGCACCAATACAGTGAAGGGAGGAATGGACAGCATGTTTGCGGCAGTGCTTACCAGAAAAAGACAATGATGTTGTGTTATTGTAATTACACTATTGTTGATGGTATAAATATGGGCAACATTAGTAAGGATTATATATCGATATCATGCTGTACAAGAAAAGCGAACCTAAAGTTGAATTCCAGAAGTTTAAGGAAGAGGATTACATTCTGTGCCGACACGAAGGCTTCCCTACTCTCGCCATTCACTCCGGATGTTAACCTGAGCCAATTCACGGCAGCGTTAATGTCCCTATTCACATGACATCAACTTACGCTCAAAGAGACATGGCTCAACCATATGGCAAGTTTGACTACACTAGAGGCGGTAACCCAACTAGACACGCTGTTGAAGAATGCATGGCTGCTATTGAGTACGGTAAATACTGCGTCGCTTACTCCAGCGGTTGCGGAGCCACCACTACCCTCTTGCATACTCTCAAGACTGGCGATCATATTATTGCATGCGATGATGTCTACGGTGGAACTCAAAGGTATATGAGAGTCTACGCACAAGATAAGTTCGGCGTGCAAGTCGATTTTGTAGATATGACTAAACTAGAAAATGTAGAAAAATTAATCAAAGCTGAAACCAAAATGATCTGGATTGAGACTCCAACTAATCCCACCCTGAAAATGGTTGACATCGAATAAATTTGCAAGATTGCCAAAAAGCACAATATTGTAACTGTGTGCGATAACACATTTGCCTCACCCTATCTTCAATCACCTCTTTTGCTAGGCGCTGACATTTCTTACAACAGCTGCACTAAATATTTGGGAGGTCACTCTGATCTTGTTATGGGAGCCATTATTACTAATAATGAAGAACTTTATAAGAAAATTTTCCACGCTTCTTTCAGTTTGGGGGCTAACCCATCACCATTCGACTGCTTCTTGCTCCACAGGGGAATCAAGACACTCGAACTAAGAGTCATTAAATCAACAGGCAGTGCCTACCATCTTGCTCACTGGATGGAGAAGAATGAACTTGTCGAATCTGTCATTTATCCAGGTCTTAAATCTCACCCTCAACATGAAATTGCAAAGAAGCAAATGAGAGGATACGGTGCAATGATTTCTTTCAGATTAAAAGGAGGAAAAGAACAAACTTCCAAATTCTTCAAAGCTCTGAAAGTCTTCACTTTGGCTGAATCACTCGGCGGTGTTGAGTCACTTGCTCAGTGCCCTGCTTTGATGACACACGCTTCAGTACCCCTTGAACGAAGAATCGAACTCGGTATCACAGAGAACTTAGTCAGATTATCAGTAGGTCTTGAATCAGTTGAGGATCTCATTGTCGATATTGATCAAGCATTAAAAGCATCCCAACATTGATTAATGTATATAAGTTGGATTAAAGATATATTTTATAATTCATATGATCAGTCGATATTTAAGTATTGCTGAAGTTTGATAGGTTCGATTGGGACAGGTTATGGATTCTATGTTGCATAGTTAGCCTTCCATTATTATTAGTTAAAGCTAGCTTGATTTTATTCACCTAGTTATGCCTTTGCTGCATCAAGGGCTTTTTGTCGATCTTCCTGATATTTCTCTATTTCTGCATTTCTATCATCTTTTTGTTTTATACTGATCTCGTAGGCTTATTTTTTGGCATCTCTACACAAGATTAAAGCCCAACAGTGAGCTTTAATCTGATTTGCAAGTGCCCAAATGTATCCATTGTACTTGCTCACCTGTTCTAGGTCAATTTTTTACACTAATTTTAATATAAAGTTACATCGCTAGAGAAGTTTATTTATCTTGTATTATTCGGGGCAAGTTTAAGCTTCAACTGGTCTAACATCGAAAGTTTATAGTTTCTTCATAAACTACTCAACGAATGCTGGAGCACTAACTCGGCGGAAATCTAGCGAGTTTGTTCTGGGTAAATTGATGTCTTTCGATTTATAGCCTAAGAACATAAGAGCAATTTGTAGCACTTACTTGAATTTGGGAGTATTGTAGCCGAAATACGTCTTCATTGATTTCTAGAAATTGGGGTCATCGAAGACTGCATTCAATTTTTTAACCTTTGTGGCAGCTACTTCGTACTCGAGTTCTTTGTCTTTGATGCCTTTCTATTTTGCTGCCTATTCTGCTTGAGCTGTCGCATTCTTTTAGTGTTCTTTGTAAATATGTTCAAGTGATTCTAGTTTTGGTTCTTCTTCCAAGAAAGCGAGAATATCATGAAGCAGCATTTCTTTTTATTTAGTTTCGAATGTTTTTTTGAAGAAAGCAATTTTTGAATCAATTTAATTCAAAGTCTCTTCTCCTATTTTTTTGTCTTGCCCAAGCGTGTCACAGCCTAATAAATAGCATTTTTAAACATGATTAAATTTAGGCTATACAATTTTCAATGGATTCTTTTAAAATTCTTGCAAATTATTATGAAGTCTCTCAGCCTATTACTGTAATGTTTTCTTTTCAGCTATTTGCTCAGCTGTCGGTTATTATTCAGGAACTTCAAATTATTCATATTTCTTTTTGGCTTCTTAATATTAGTTTCTTATTTAGTTGTGCTTCTCATTATGTTACTTTTAGGCCTCTTATTTTTGTTTCACATATTCTTTATAATCATTTACTGATTGATCGAATCCGGTTTATAAAAGTACGCTTTTGAGTTTTAGTGGGAAGCATGCATAACTGCCCAGTTTGGGGAATTTGAAATAGTGAACTTTCTAATTTTTGGTGACATCAGGGATGTAGATATATGTCTTCTTTGGCTATTTAGGAGGTTTTGGTTATTCACCTTCGGCTGGTTCTGCTTATTCAGGCTCAGGTTAAGGCTAATTGAAGCATTCAAAAGACACGCCCTGCTCACTTAGCAATGTTTTCATATGCATAGTCTTCTATTGCGAATCTGAGGTGCCAATGTACTCAATTATTTTAGGACTTTCACTATCAATCTAAGCTCCAGGTTCAAAATTCGTAGGCTGAACTGGCTTAATTGGATGAGTTAATTTTCCAACATATGCTCCAGATAGATGATATTTATTTTCAATATAGTTCGGTAACCATTTCTAAAGTAAATCTTCGAGATGTTCCTTAGATTCAACAGTGTCATTAAATTACTTATGTTTCAAAACTTTATGCTGTGCTTCTCTTGAATTGACCTAAAATTAAAATTTACTTACTTACTATTGATGCGCAGCATGCTTGCTCGCTTACTATTTTAGTCTGTGATGCTCTTGTAGATTTTTATTAACATGCTCTGCTTTTTATGCTTTTGCTTTTTTAGTGTGCGAATGATTTTTAAGCCATTCTGCTAAATATGAGACTGGAAAATTTGGCTTCGTGCGGTATAGTTAAGCAAAAGCTTGTGTTAGTACTGGACCAATTTAACTTTTCATGATATACTAGATGGGTTATGCGATCTTTTCGGCCATAATAGTGCAACTTATATAAATGTGCTATTTAAACGCTGTCCATCATTATCATCAGTATAAACATCAAAGTATAATAATGGTCTAAATTTATATAAACTTTTGAATAAAGTAATGAATATACAACCTACTGATGACTTTCTGTAAATGCTGATGTCTGGCAAAGGAGAGTAGTACTTGGATCGATAAATTGAGAAATTAAGACTGGAAATTGGAGAGAAAGATTTCCAATAGTTTGCGGATTAGTACTTCAAACATTAAGGATAAGAAAATATTTATGCGTCAAAACTATAAGCACCGAAACCACTTGAGCCTCAAAAATAGAATCTTAGTATTAAGAACTAACAACCAAAAACAAAAATAAAAGCAATTTAGCCTGAAAATAAGCAACAGGACACTAAAATATTACTAACATAACCGATAAATAAAGAGGAATAGTAAAAATATTTGTAAGACAGTCCAAAAAACGAGCAACAATAGTAATAATAGTAATAATAGTAATAAATATAATAAGGACAATAAATAGAGTAAGGCACAACCCAAAACTAATAAGACGGGCTAATATAAATCTCAAGAGAGCAACTGGCAGACGGCAAAATAAAAATAACATACAATAATGCCGACACATACGAAGGATAAATCTAAGGCGACCACAAAAGTGGATGGGGAACATATTCGTATAATAATGGGTAAAAATATTGTGGTATTTTTGTCGATGATTAAATTCATGGCTATGGCCGGTATTACTTTCTGTCGGGGGCAGAGTATTAAGGGGATTGGAGCAGCGGTATGAAACATGGCTTCGGTATACTCACTTTTGCGAATCATGATGTGTATTAGGGGAATTTCTGTAGGGATTAATTCCATGGAGAAGGGACCTTTCGATACAAAGATGGCAGTGTGTTTGAAGGTAAATGGAAAATGGGTAAAAAGCATGGACCAGGCAAATTTCATGGAGCGGACGGGTATGTCCAGATTGGATTTTGGGTTAATGATAAGTTTTAAATTTGAAATATGTTCAATCAAGAAATTTAAATCATTATTCAGACTGCGATTAGATTATCATTGAAATTAAGAGGTTAATAATTAAATTAAGTATTTATCTTATTATAAGAATTATATTTAATGATAAGTTTTAAATTTGAAATTTTTATATCAAGATGCCTAATTTCTTACTTAACTGATAGAGGCGATCTACAGTATATCATTCAGCACTCTGGTACTAAAATCTTTGGAAAAACTTATATTAATTCTTTTATTGCTTAATTATTCTACTTACTTCGTCAGGTGCTGTATATATTCTTAAAATTTATTCTTTTTCTCCAGTTCAAAGTAAGATATAACTGTCTTTAATGACTATTCGCTTTGTAGTCCACTGCATTCTTTCACAATTTATTTATCGAACTCATGTATTTTATCATCTATCGATTAAATCTATTGAATAAATCGTTCATCCAGCTCATTAATAGCACAAATCATTATATAGTCAAAACTTTGTATCGCTTTTTGGAAAGTGGTTAAAATTTATTTACTTTTTTAGTTAATTGCGCGCTTGAGTTCCATCATTTAATCTTTACAATTTCTTTAAACCAATAACAGTGATTTGGCTAAACCTTGCACTTTCCTCGCAATACCTTCATACTCATTGTTGATTTATTTAAATACTTCAGTCATACTATATTTGATAATCAATTACTTTTGATATTGAGGTTGGGTTCTGTTAAGACCATGCTCTTCATTATGCAGTTTAACACAAGTTGGACATGCAGGTAGTAGGCAGTCTTGGCATCTGCAGAAACTGCAGATTACCTGGGTCTGATGATAGGCGCAATAGTAATCTTTATGCATTATTAAATATTAATATCACTTAGTTTATATTTTGCATTTACAAATAATTGATCAGTTATAGACTCGATGATTTAATAATGTTCGGGTGGTAGAATTCCGTTTAGTCATCTGAGTCAATTATTAATTTTTTAAAATAAACTAAAATATAAAAACGGCTTATAAATCTTTTTAGTTTATTTGCTGTTTAAATCAAAAATTATTATCAATCAAATTACATTACAGGCAGGCTGGTAGATGAAGACTTAATTACTCCAACAAGCCCAATTTAAAAAGTTCTGTTCCATGGAAAATATACCTCTGAAAGCTCAAAGCCTAACCCGAGCATGTTCTTGAGCTGCTTCTGCTTTGCTGCCATAGATTTGAAGACAAACTGACTATAGAATGGTAAATCATTTGATAAATCATTAATGTTATCTCCTGGTGTTTGGTAGATGTAGTTGCGTGTCATCTATCTCAGTATGACCTGCCAGTCTTTGTCTTATAAAATTCTTAAAGTGTTAAAGTAGGAATTTGCACATTTTACATCGCCTGACTGGCAAGGGCTTACATAGTCTGAAACCTATTTTGAAACATGTGAAGATCTAAACTTCGAGTTTCTGTAAATCCAGAGTAAAATAGAATTGCTGATAACAGTACCGAGAGTGTTACCATTAGTATTCCACCCAGCATATGCCCACTGTGTGAGATTGCGACACTGCTTAACTTTAGCAAGCGCATAATTGACGAAATATACATCAGCACCATTACTGTAACGGTTATCTGCAAGTCCAATCACTTATGTGCCATTACTGCAGATGTAATTATCGAAAAGAGTGTAATTCTTTTAATTGGCTGGACCTTGGCTTGGGGCTTCCATTTGTTTAGGCTCATCGAAATTGTTAATCAAAAGAGTCACATTGCCTCGTTTTAATTATGTTCCGTTAATTGGCTGTCCGCCTGCTGCTCTTATTTGATTCTATAGGGTTTATATCATAGGTAAGCCTTAATAGTTTGGGATCGCTTGCACATTGGAGCTATTTCTAAATATCATCGCTACGGTTGGAAGAGTCTCATTCGAGTCGTCAACGGCAGCAGCAGAAAGCAATGTTAAAGACACTTAATCTGCACCAGGGTAAACCCGCACAATATTACTTAGATTATATTTGTTAACTAATCCAATGATTTAGTTTGCTTACTGAGCATTCAAACCGAATTCAGCAGAGTCATCCAATGTAATATACAGTCGACTGAACAGAGCTCGATAATTATTCAGAGCATTCAGTAATTTTAATGTTATGTTATGATTTCTTGATCTTCGCCATTTAAATTATTATATAATTTTAAGAGGGACCTGAGCAGCTGTGTTGTTGCAGATTTATAATGCTGACGGATCTTGTGTTTTGTTATATTTATCGCAATAATAACTAAGAGTGTAAAGTAATTGCCCATATTGACCCCAATACCAAGGTTATTAAAAATCTCCATTATAGTGAGGGATACGCATAACAACTGAAGAACAGTATAGTTTCCATAATGGTTTAGTCTTCTTGAAAGTAATAAACTGATCAATCCGATCACTAATTTCCTGATAGGTGTCATTTGATATCCTAGACGCAATCAGACTGCCATAAAAAATAGTTTCAAGTGATAAAATGCCAATGTCTGCTTGATCTGATGCTTTAAGAGACCAGTGCATGATATCGTTGGGGTTACTATACTTTTTTAGTGAAGGCAACAGTTCAGGAATGAGTGTCTGAATATTGTATGGAGTTATTTTGGCTAAATTTAAAAATGCAACTCGGGTTGTAAATCTTTCATCCAATGGTACATTTACAACCTTTTTGCTGCAACTCGTGCTTATGATTGTTATGATTACTGATACAATCAGATCAAGTATCCGCATTTGTTAAATTTATAATAATAAATATGAAAATAAGAAATGGGAAGCTAAGTCTGTTAACATTATCATTCTTTTTTGGGCTCAGTCTTATTCACCTGAGCTTGTATTGTATGTCTCAGTAGATCATTCTCAGCTGCATTACGCCTTTGTTCGTCGGGATTAGCAGAGTTATTTTTGTTTAGTAGTTTCTTGAAAAAGTCAGTCACCTCAGTTGTGCGTGCTGAACCAGCAGAAGAAGTGTCATCTCGGACTGAAGAACTTCCTACTGTACTGGTAGCAGGAGTTGTACTGGCTGTGTTTATATATTTTTTAAAGAATTCGGCATCTTCTTCCACTACTATTTATTCTTTGACGGTTTTCTTTTGTACTGGAGGTGGGATTAATTCATTGTATGATCTACTAACATCAAGCTTTAATATAGAGTCCCTAAAGTTTATAAAAAGCAATACTGAATGAGTGTCATGTTATCGGAACCAAAAGGAATGAAGATAGCTTCTTCATTGATAGTTTAGGGTTTGAATCTGAGTGGCATTTTGTATGCCCGATGTAACACGTACTCGTACAGTACATTTAAGTTAGAGTTGTTCTTAATTGAGGTATATACTAGAGTGCCTCCATCTAAAATATACTGATATATTACATTGCACGCAGAACTTTCGTAAATGGTACAGAATTATTTGAATTTTATTGGAGGATTACTCGCGGATTACTGATGATTGTAAATCACACTTATTCACGCATATAATCAGTGGCATGCGGATGTTGTTCGTTAATACTCCTTCAGGTAAAGGGATATCAATTTATTGCTCATCGGATTTGGGTTCTCCAAAATATTTTCTAAATTATATTAATTTTCTACTTAACTTTTCCGTTTTAATCGAATTCTGGCTCTTTGTAGGCTTTATAATATTTGGTCACTATAATAAGAAAATTAGTACCATTGGCAGCCATTTCCTATAGATCCACGATACTCAGACCGGCTCTCTTTTGCATTTCGTACAAAAAGTTGATCCAGCTGTCAAGCTTCTACATGAAAGTCCAAGGGGTGGTAAAGTCGAGCATGATTATGACTACAGCTTTCTTCAAGATCTCTGGTTTCTGGAGCTGAGAGAAAACTTGATAGTCTAATTTATCCTCTACCATATATGCTTCCAGTTTGCAATGAGTCCCTACATCGAGCCAAGGGTACTGTAATCGGGGTCAGTTATATCGAGCACGTTCAAGTATGCATAGTCGATGACGGGAGTTAGCCCTCGCAGCTTCATCTTGTTCATGTCCGAGTGCGCTGATAGTCTCTTGGAGTGCACTGTAGTTTTTGAGATGTCGAACAAGGTGTCAACCAGAGACCGCTTGCCTGAGTGTCGATTGCCGAGGATGATCACGGGAGTGTTATCGAACTTGCGCTCGGTCCTGGACTCATTGAGAAATTAGCTCCACATCTACAAACTCAGTATTTATAATAAAATGGTCAATTCAAATCATCTTTATTGTTATCTCTCAATTTATTATTCTTTATCGAACTAAACTGTTCAAAAAGTTGATCGCAAAGAAACATGATCGATAATTTTCAAAAATGTTTTGCTGTTAATTTATTATAGAATAGGAAACTTTATCTATTATGAGTCATTTTTATTATAAGTAAAGAAATATTTACAATTTCCTTGTCTTTTTTCTAAATCAAAAATTGAGAAATTTTTTATAAAAATTGTCAAGAGGAATAAAACAAGCAGAATATTTGTCGTTGAACGATGATGACTGTGAATATTAATCTTTGTGAACGTTTAATTCGTTGTAAATAGAATTATCTAAAAATACTCGACTTACAAATATGATAAACAAATCCACCGACGACTCTGATATAACCTATCTTAATTTGCCGTTAAATTAGATTTTGAACATTGAGATATTTTGAAGGCATTTGCCAACATATGCCTCCTTATATTTAGATAGAAATTATATAATATGGAAACTAAGTATACGAAAAAAATAGAGATTCCTTTTAGGTCTGCTGTCGAAGATCGAGAAAGTATCTCTTAATTTCGTATAAACGAAGACCTATGTAAAATGAGAGAGGAAATAACCGACACTCTTCCCAACTAAATGAATCAATCAATGTCAATCATGGACAAGTCAATGATATCAATAAAAAAGAAGCGCAATAAAAAAACAACAAAAAAGGATCAAATTTAAAGTGGATTTCTAAATATGACCAAATTGGGCTTAAGGAAAGTAATTTAATAACAGAAAGTAAAGATAATAACTAAAAATTTTATGTCAAAAATTAAACGGAATATTTCAAACTCCTTGCCTATATAGTTTTTCCCTTACGCCAATAACTCAAGTGATAGTTTTTTTAATAGGAATGGTACATAAATTCCTTTTTGGTTCGATATCGGCTTCGCATTTTCAAGCATTATCCAGATTATGGCCTTATGCTTTGTATACACACTTTCATTGGTTTTCGACTAATTTATCGACAACAGTCTCATTGAAGCATTACAAACTTTCTCAATGTGCTTTTATGCTATCGAGATAATTATTAACTTTTTGAGCATTAAAACTATTAATGGGCGTAAAATTTCAAAACTGAAGTAAATTTGCATAACTTATATTAAAAGTAAATTTTTTGTAGATATGCTGTGTTTGGCCATTTTAATCGTAGACATTAATACAAAATTTATCGTCACAAAATATGTTCGACTTTGTGTAGTTTTGAAGATCAATGAATGCCTTGGAAAAATGTAAAAAATTTAGAATGTTTTCATTAACAATTTTTACAAATAACAATATTGGTCACTTACAAAAGTCTTTCTCATAAATTTCATCTTCGCTCATTTTTTGGCTGTTGTTCTGATCACAATGGCCAATTTTTAGCAAGGTTCAAACTGGATAATTAAAATAAATCAGCAAGATGCGCCTTGGTATTAACTATATTCCTGGGCTTATTACTGGGGCACAACAATCATGCTAACTGTCGGATTTGGCGACCTTTCTGCTACTAACTATAAAGAGGCGTTATGTTTAACTGTTATTTAAACTTTTAGCTGTGTACTTTTGGCCTACAATATCAACTGTGTCGGCAACTTAATTACTAATATAAGAACTCAAGATCTGGAGAAGAATAAAAATTTTCGTATTGTGAGAAAATTAGCATAAAAAAACCAAGTCAATGAAGATCTTGAATGGAAAATTTGCAATTTTATTAGTGAGTCTGATAAAATGAACAAATAATTTGGTTTCGAAGATGAAAAACAGTTTATCAGTAATTTACCTGCTGAATTGAAAGCAGAATATCTGAAATAGTCGAACATTAAAATATTTTAATCAATTAATTTCTTTAGAATTTTCACATAAAAAACATTGTTGAGTTTAGCTGAAAATATCCAAATGAAAGTCGCTCACCCTGAGCAGATAGTGCTTAAAACAGAATAAAACCCTCGGCTTTTGATTTTAAGATAGGGGAAACTAGGCTTTTGCACAAAGTTAAGTGGAAGTGATCATAGTGGAACAGTTGTGGATATACTTAAAGTAAAACTCGACTAAAAACCTCAGCTTGTCTACTTAAACTTTCTTACATAAAATACACGAAATGTGAAATTTAAAGTCGAGTCAATCGATTACAGCAGAATTTTTGATATCAAAGTAGGTGATTTGTTGGAAATTATTAAAAATAACACCTGCGATTTTGAAAACTACTGTTTTTTGAAAGACAAATCCAAGCATATTGTTGATTAGTTTGAGATTATAAAGTGCCCGAATTGTCCAACTAGTCACACTAGGATGACCTGCCCAAGGGTTCACTATATGCCTATTTACCAAATGATTGTCTACAGACACCTAGAAAGTGTTAAAATTTCAAAAAATTAGAGGACAAAGTTCATGAGAAAGAGAAATCGTAGTCAAATTGCATCAAGCAACCCATTCAAATTGATGCCTTACTTTAACAAGCTTTAGTAATCTGTATACAAGAACAAGCGCTCAACTAAGAAATTGAAGTAAACTTAAGTTAAAAAAGATGATGAATTTTCGATTATTGGAACCAAAAGAGAGAAGAAATTGAGCAAAGTTAGCATTTCCGATGACAGAAATACTGAAATTTTTGACAGACAGTTGCTGGAACAATTTATTGATATCATCTCAACAAATAGAAAGTATGAAGAGCATGAGTAGTTTAAATGGGATATCGAATGCGATCTTTCTCATAATTACAAAATGTATTTCTCAGATTGTAATGCTTCTGAGCTTTCCTCCAAGATATTTTTCAAGAAATGTTTGAGAGGGAGCCGAGAATCATCAAGATGTTTTCCTTTACTTAATAATATCCTCGGCCAAAATAATTAATATTTAAGTCAATGATAATTTTTTTTTTTAAATAAATCTAATTATATCAAAACTTGGTTGCCTACTCTTCATATTTAATCCACTTTGGTAAGTTAGGATTATTTCTTACAAGAGATTTTAATGTGTTATTATTGACAACTGTAAACGGGTCCAAATATGTGCGCGAGAACGGATCTTTAGTACCGTGTTTTTTAATGAAGTTTGAGAGAAATTATTTTTAGTAGGATAGGCCTGAAGGAGTGATCACTGGATCTGTGAAAATTTACTACATTAATACGATTTTACATAATTTACAGGATCTAAAGCATACTCTGGAGTTTCTTCATGATTTTTATGCTAAATAAATCCAAGCTTTTTTAGATATGTCTCAAAGCTAGATTTATCTGGAAACAGTTGCTTCATTTCTTAACTTAGTTCAAATTTTTAAATAGCTCTATCAAGCAGTTCTGATAGATGACCATCTTTTGATAGTAAAGAATGTTTAATTTGTTGCAATTTACTCATCGATTAATGTGCTCTATTTTCCCAAAGTTCATCAGTTTAACAGTCTATAATAAATATTGGATTACTCTATGTTGCAATTTTTAACCTATGCATGGCTGATTTAACAATCGCAAGTTTACCAGCAAATTCAGTATTTTACAGAATAGAAATTACTGATTATAATTTAAGGATCATTGCTTTGAAATAGTCTGGATGCGTTGGAAAATAGAAAAGTAACTAAACTCTTTTACAAATCTGATCAAAATTGTTTAATTTTTTCTAACATTCAGCAATTACGACTAAGCACCTTAAGTTTTTCCGATAAAGAGTCTGATATAATATAAAATTTACGAACGCTTCCTCTGCTTTATGCATAGCTTTGAGTATTTAATTATTTTTCATGAAAATATCCGCAACTTATAATTCCCTATGAGACTCTTACTTGAGCAAGGCATCAATTTCAAAATCCTCAATATTTTAAGAATTGAGCTCCAGTTTTACAATTGCTTTTTCATTAAAGTGATCGCTTAGCACAGCGCAACTAATTGAGGCCTGCTGGAAAGAATAGCTGATAGCAATGAACTCGTAATTATTGTAAATCTGTTATTATGGTATAATGAACTTGGTTGGGTGGACGAATACGAGCAGTTATTTTTTTACTCTCATTGCCAGTCAAATGAGGCAAAAATGCTTCCATCTCCATAAAATGAGCAAACGTGGAATTAATCTATGATAACATCATTAGTAACATTTAGATAGATGACCTCATTACTAGTATTTTTAACATCAAATTGGCATCGATAGGCTGAGATCGTAGCATCATATTCACAGATGCACTTTTCAGGCACCACGAGCACTGTTTGGTTCATCATTGTTATTTATCGAGTTTTTATCTAATGTCCGCACTTAAGAAAGAATATAAGATCAATATCAATTCAATTATTTGTTATTGAAGCATTTAATTTCGTTTTATAACGCAAATATGAATTTGTAAGAGTTTTATGAAGAATTTCAATTTGATTAAATCTAGCTTATAAATTTACATAGAAACAGGGCTCACTTATTTGTTGATTGCTTTTTTGTGAACCCAATGAATGTATTATAATTATTCTCACAGCACAATGTCGAGCAGAACACGAAGACGCAGATACAATGGTGAAATGAATGAAGAAGCAGGCATGGACGCAGTGCAAAAGCCTAAGGTCAAGTTTGCAGAAGAAGTTGACTATAAAATGTAGTTGAAGGATTAAGACACCAAGCAGCCGTAAGTCAAAATTATCAACTAGGACCCTACAGAGTAGGAAAAAAGATAAGCATTTAAGAAAAAGCTAAGGAAATATTCAACGAAAAATAATGAAACAGACTTCATGGAGTTGCCATGATTGGTATATTTTTTATGTATGACTGACCTACTAATCATCTTTTAATTTGGGGATTGGATCGAAGCCTATGATTTGATTAAAGCATATCGCCCATGCTGGAGACTCCTGAGCTCTTGACACTGCTTTAACTGGAAGTGAAATCCTTAGGACTTGCAAGTTTTTGAATTTCGCTGATGTTAGAGTATTGATCTTCCTATTTAGACATAAACTTCATTGTGGTTCTCATTCGTTACTCATTTTTTGGAGATTTGTCAGATTTTGGTTTGTTTTGTAAAAAAGCTCCAAGAATATTCATAGCAGCGTCATCTTTCTTTGATGGTTCTAATTTTTTAGTCATCCGTTACACAACCGGAGTTGGAGTGATTCTGCTGTGCCCTTGAATCTTAATGTTGTATTGATTTTTAGCTAACTAATTGTTATTATTCGGTGACAAATTTCGTTTCTTATTTTTTAAGTTTAGAGGCTTTTCAAGTGGTTATTACTATTTTGCACTCTTTTACTTTAGTTTTTACCTTGATTTCTATTTTTAAAGCTATTTTATATCTTTCTACTTTGAAAATTTCTTTAAAATGGAGGTAAAGAAATTGTTTGTTTTCTTTTAATTTTATTTATGCTATGAATTTTCATCTATCAATTAGCTCTCTTTCTATTTCATTATTTATTTTTCCTTTTATTCCTATAGTTGTTTAGCTCTTTCCATTTCTTGTTGTTATCTTCTTTGCACTTCTTTTTCAAGCCTATTTCTCTCTTCTTAGCGCTATTTAGAGATCTCAAGCCACACTTTTTATTTCATTATAAGCCGGCCTTTAAAGGGATCAATTAAAGTCACTAATTTCTAATTTTCATCAGGTTTTCTATGCTATTTAAGGTCAGTGAACCCAAAGATTTCTCTCTTAAGCTTAGCAGACATATTAATTTTGAGTAGAAAATCTTTTTGCTGCTGTTTGAGTGCTCGATACTAATCCACAAAATTTTCACTGTCAATTTTAAGATAATTGCCGACAGTTGATTTATTATTGAGATTAGATGTGTACATCTGATTTCCATTATCGTACTAATTCATTTCAGTAAGTCTAGTGCGATGGGAAGTTTTACTTGAATATTTTATAGTAAATCCAACAAGTATTAAGTTTAATAAATGTATAATAATAAGAAATAAGCATCATATGAAAGTGTGGAATACAACATACGCTTCTTCATGCTGTTTGCATGGAACTTCATCCATGTCACAAAGTCCTCGTACATCAGCTCTATGCGGGTCATAATTAACTAAATTGAAACCGAAGCCAACTGTTGTGAACAGTTACTCCTCAAGCAGTGAAGCTCTGAGAATATCTCCTCCAACGATTGCCTAATAATCTGCGCATTAGAAGTCCAAAATTTGATCAGTTATTAACTCTGAGAGTACGAACCTTAAGTGATAGTTGTTTCGCCTTGCTCCGATTATTTCATGACTGATTGAAAGCGGAGATTAATATAGTCCGTATTCACTGTAGAAACCAGCAAAGAAAAGTTCATACTTCAAGAATGAATCTAAAGGCTTCTTAGCTTATGCGTTAGATGCGAAATAGAATCCTCCAAAATTGTGCAGTACTTCATAGCTCACTAAAGTTTGAACCCATGGTTGTAAATTTTTACCTGTTGCCCATTCATATTCTAGAGCCTTAGCTACAAAATTGTAGCACATTGGGAAATCATGGAAAGTTAAATTATCTCTGCGCCATAAAATATACTTATAGCCTTTGTTAACTTCACGGATAGATGACTGTATTCTCCTCAGACTTTCAGGCATCTTTTCTTATTTGAACCATACTTGATGGATAATTTTAGGTATTTCGTTTATTTTGTTACGTCTCAGATCTAAGTTTGTCAATGAATCGTAAGGGATTGGATGAAGTACGTTGTGTGATATTTTCTCCCATGTTCCATATCTCTGCAGTCTCTTTACCTCAATAGTTTATATAGTTGAACTTTTACGAGGGTCCGATATTTTATACAAAGTCTCAAGCTCCCAGACATCGTAACCGATCATTTCTAGCATAGGAATCACAAACGAAGCTTAAGTTTAATAAAATTTATTTTCATCTGATTTCAATGCCCAGAGATGCACCATTTTCATGAACTAAGTCTTGAAAATCTGAACATGTGAGAAATCCGAGTTAAACTTAAAAACATTAAATCTTTATTTACTTCTACTTTTGATCATGACATCAATAAGTTTCTCATCATCTTTTAAATTCAACTTACCTGTGTGGTAATAATGGAATCGTTATGATGCAGCATTGAGCACTTATTTGAGGATACTTTTTGTGAACTGGATGTTCAAGCGAGACATTATCATTATTGAGGATTTAGGGCAGTATGTGTGGGCTGATTCGTATGCTGCCAGTGATGATACTGCTCGTTAATAATGCATTCGGATTCTGATTTTTAAATTTTTGAATTTTTTACACAATTATTTTAGCTCTTTGTACGCTTATATCTGAGTGTCAGTGCTTTTGCTCTTTATGTTATAAGGTAGATTCACAACCAAAGATATATTATTAGTCTAATTAGCCTAAATTAAATTGAAAGCCTTAATATAATCTTGTGTTTACTCCAGCTAAAATTCCGAAGGAATTGAAGGCGTGGCCACAAAACAAGGGTAATGCTGATTCTGTTAAACTTGAGTCAATGCAAACTATTTGAATTGTACAGTAATTTCATCAAAGGTATGGAACGGACCTTTCATCGAGAAAAGCATATCTGAGTTCTGAGTCAAAGCTAATAAAGGGTAAATTATAAGCTGCTCGAATGTGTATTTGTTGAAGTGCACGAAATTTAGTGGGGTGATTACTTTGAGAAGGTTGGAATCGAAAACATAGATGTAATGATTTATTTTTTATTAATCGAAATTGTACAAATCTGCTTTCTTTAGATTCTCAAGCATTTGTGTTCCTTGCTCATTATATAGAGTTTAAGTATATGCGACATACGCTTATTTATGCTCTTATTTGATATCTTTAACGGTCCTAGCTAGCTAAGATGCTTTAAGACGATCGACTACAAAAGGATTTTGCAAATAGATCACGGAACTACAATTAGTAGTGTGCTGAGTGATAAAATTATAGTCTGCATCAATGACAACTTCTTTAACTCTCGTTACAGTCATATTGGTAAGATTAGGCTCCAATTTGTTCATGAGATTGTCTGCTACTTCATCAGCCAATCCTAAGAACACAATCCACTTGGATACCGAAGCCTAAGCCAATAAATTGAGAGCTGTTGTTGTTGTTTTACTAGAAATTACGTTTACACCATTAGTAAGCACACAGGTTGAATCTGCTGCAATAGTACCTGTTTTCTCGATGATTACTGCTTTAAGAGTGCTGTTCTTGGGCCGTGGCTGTCCTAGTGCTCTACGCTGTTATGCTTTTTTGCTGAATGGCACGTGGTATCTTGTTACATTTCTGCGCTGAACGTACTCCTCAACTTCAACAGGAGGCTCCTAGGTTTATGATAATGGATCTGTGGGTGTAGGCTACTCAACTATAACTGGTAAATCAGATGGCTGTGGAGACTGAATAGAAAGGTTGACAAGTGTACAAGCAAGCATTACGATAAAGAGACCAGCCAGTAATATCTTCTTGTTACGACTTACGTCATCTTTGGGTGGTTATCGCCTGAGTTGATCCTCACTCTCCTCAGAGTGCAAGTGAGTGAAATCCTTCATTAATAATAATTACAAACTCCAACAATATTAACATTTAAATCAACCAGTCTGTGGGATATTTTATAAAGAGAGTACTGTGGACAGACTGGAGAGGTGTGAGCAATGAGATACTTAATATTATAATTGGTATATAGTATAGTGTAATAATCAGGGTGCATGTCGGGGAGCAACCTAGGCAAAAATCCAACCATCACCTATCAATAAGTGAACAGTCAGAAAACTTTAATCTATGACTTGAGGTCTGAGTTAAGCAACCTAAAGAGCGAATTCTCTAGACTTATTAGTAAACCGGCAGAACTGGCAACAAAGTCCAAAGTAGAATATAAACCCATCACCAAATCTCGGTACAGTTGTCTAGGCTCAGAAGCCGATACTTAGTCTCACTTTAGTTCTGTGTCCGAGTTGAGCAGTATGTCTCGTACCAGTTAGTTTCCGGTCAAGCACATGCTTAACAGAAGTGATAGCAATCATGAAAGTAAACCTGTTCCAGTACAGTAGAAATTTAATATTAATAACAAAAGTTTTAAAACTTTTGACTCTACCAGCGCCACGAGTAAGATTATGTGGTCTTAGCAGTAAAAATCTACAACTTAGCCAAAAAAACTCTAGTCTGACAGTATAAGTTCGACACTAATTCGTAAACCGCATGAATTCGCATCGTTTTATAAGAAAGCAAATGATAGTCAATTTTAACCAGATGCTAAAATTGGTATGACTTCTCGAGTATCTAATAAATATGAGGCTAATCATTAAGACCAATAAAAAATACGAAAATTAGAATTATAAAACCAGTAAAAGCAAATTGTGATTAACGAGTCCAAGAAAAAAATTGATACTCTCTATGAAAATGTAATACAGTTAAAAAAGTAAATGCAGGTTATGGTTGATGAACAAAATAGAAAAAATGAGAAAATAGGTAAGCTAGAAGATACTGTAAGGTAATTAACACAGAAAGTTGGCAAATCTAATGAACAAACTATGGAGATGGGAAGAGAAAAAGCAAAATAGATATAAATTATGAGAAATGGGCATTTAGGAGAATTGAAGAATCAGCAAAAAGATTTTGAAAGACGGATGAGTGTGGAAAAACAGAATCAGGATTTAAAAACATAAAATTTACTAAAATAATGTAAATAGAGTTACGAACTAAAACTAAAATAAGCAGTAGCAGATAGAAACAAAATGCAGGAATAAATTAAGTCAACTATACAAAAATATTAGAAGTAAAAAGTTCAAGTTACATAACTCAACAAAAAACAGCAAACTATAGAAATTTCAATTAAATAAAAAGACACAGAGCTCGGAAAAAAAGACAGTATAATTAAATAACTGCAAAGCAAAAGAACATAAACATAGAACGAGCTTAAATAAATCAAAAAGAAACCATAAACAAGATAAATAGGAACAAACTGCGAACAAAAAGTATAATAATCACCGCCCATCGTTAATCAGCCAGCAGCGTTAAATGAAGTAAAAGTCAACAACCAATGCGCCCCTGTCACTGTAGGTCCAGGCCAACCTACAGCAGATGGTCAAACACGATCTTTACAGGATAAGCTTACCATATATCTGAATAATATCGATAAGCAGTCACAGAAAATAAAATAACAAAAAGCGTAGTTAGATCGAAATCAGAAGACCATCTAGGATTGTAACAGGGCTCTCGGCTAGAAATAGTCTATCATACGCAATTATGGGCGAGACTGCAAAAATTTAGAAAAAGATCTCAATGAAAACAAAAAAGTCAGAAAATAACTGTAGGTGCTTTTATAGAACGCCAATTTATGCCTGACTAGTCTCAATCTTCAGAAACTGAGCAGCAAGTACACTAAATTTGAGCCTTGAGTGTAGCTGACTTCTATTTTAATAGTTTATATTTTGAGTGGATTTAGTATTATGTAAACTGCAAGATTATAATAAATTTTAACATCATAATTTCTCAAATTCTCTTCATGAAAGATACTGGCAATCGACTTCCACCAGATATTCGTCCCACCGGCTACCTCATTCCGTTCAACCAATAAGCGACTAATAACTTATTAAGACAGCTTCAGATTGCTTTAGTCGACGTCTAGGAGGTCATCAAGAGATCGAAGTAGTCTCTTGGCGTCAAGCACGATAGCCAACAAGTCCATGATATAGTGCATACTAAAGATCTGTCAGATATTAATTTTCATATAAGTGCGTAAGAAGCAGACAGTCTTAGTATTAGAGACGAACTCACATATTCTGCAAGCTTACCTGCTAGTTCTCAAATAAAAAAGTCAACCGTGTAACTATCAAATGTAAAATCATCAGAAATCATCTACAAGCGACTTAATTTTGACCAAGACTAATTGCACACATTAGATCGGAGTAGCTAGGAAATGGTGTAAAAAACACAAAATTATAGTCCTATGAACTCAGCATATAAGAGTAAGTTAAGTCAGCTTAATTAGACATAAAAACCTAATAAATCACTATTTAAAATTTAGGAAAGGTACTCATAAAAACAATAATAAAAAGTATTACTATAGCTACAAAACGACAAAAAGTTATGGAATTTACCTCAAACGACTCAAAGCAATGTTGTGTACTTCAGCCATCAAAAAAAGCAGACTGAAATTGTAAATATAAACTAATCTAATAATGAGAAAAATGTAGGGTTGAACTCAAATAATAAAAGTAGACTCAAGCGAGCAAAGATATTTACTGAGAAAAATTATACTTTTCAGCAAAAACCACAACAAAATATGGATATTAATCATAAAATACAATAACAAATAATGGACTCCAAAGACAATACTTGTAGTAAAAATTAAATGGAAAATATTCTCATCAACAATTACAGTTCGAAGAAAAACCGTGAAGAGCGAAGTTAACTGAGGTAGAGATAGCTATAACTTCTGAATTCTTAGTTCACAAAAATGAAGGAGAGGATGGAAAAAAGTAGACTTTAATCATCAAGGAATAGAGTAAAGACAACTATTGCATCAAATGCATTTACTCCCAAATCAAAGTCACCTGCTAATAATAAATCACCTTATACTAAATAAAGTTCGCACTCACCGACTAAGAGAACAGGAGAGAAGCTGACTGTATTAAAATAAGGACAGTATTAGAAATCAGCAAAGATAATAAAATTGAGCCCAAGCACAGGCAAGAAGTCTCCTTATGCTAAAAAATATACAAATGACTTTGATAAAAAATAGACTAAGCCAGGTTTTTCGCCATATCAAAATAAACCTGTAGTACAGTCTCAAGTGTTAAAGTATAGTCATCCCAGCAAATCGCCTTAAAACAAGAAAAATCTAGCACTTGAGCTGCAGTAACAGAAACGAAGCTACCCTTAACCCATTAAGAAATAATAATTCATCTAAAAAATGTTAGAACAATGCTATGTGAGACGATTCTTAAATCAGAATGAGTTAGGCATAATTTATGAATAATTTACGAACAAAAAAGTGCCGCGATACCAGTGGGACCAAAGAGTGATATAGAAAATATTCCTGAAAATTCACCAGGTTGACGAATTAATGTGATAGTGATAGTCTATAATATTGTATTTTCTTGGTGTGAAATGAGAAGTAAAAGTTTGAAAAATTCAAATATCAATACCCGACAGTAGCTCCTATTTGTTCATTGTGGCATGTGTTTTATGTCTGAAAAGAGATAGATCCTGCATTTTAACTTGATCTAGACATACTACGAATTAATGGGTTGTTATTCTTCGGCTGGCTCGTATATTGTACTTCGCTAGTATATCTACTACACATGATGCTATTTATTTTGCTCTCTCTCTGTATCTCTTAATAATCTATGGGTTTGATTATTGTTTTATCAGCGCCTGCAGTGACATTGTATAAGGTTATTTTATTAATAAATGTGATCCTGTACTGTGCTGCACTTGGTACAATTGTAGGACGCTTTCATTTTCAGGTGAACCAGGTGGACATTTTGATATTATTTAGTAAGCTTGCAGCTATTGAACAATCAGTTTCAAATCAGTTTATAAAAACTCTTTTAAACTGACCACAATGTTGATGTTTGTCTCAATTGCTTGACTAACTACATAGTCTTTCTTTTTAATCTAGTTAGATTATAGAATATAGAAATTTGATTTGGGGTTGTGCTCGCAAACGAAGGATTACTATATTTTTATTTCACTTTCGTTTGGTGAGTCAAATTATCGTGAAAATCTAGATTATATCGTGTGTCTGTCAGACTCTAAGAACAAGCTTAATCTCTTCATGTGCTAATTACTATTACTTCGCTTCTGATCAGAGCCTAAAGCTTAATCTTTAGCGAAAATATTGCTCAAATTTATCGAAATTTAACGATCACTTCTTGAAGCTCCATCATTAGATAAATCGTATCTTCGATGATCTTTTTCATTGAAAGTTTCATGCACAGAAGAAACAGATTTAGAAATACTGATCAGCTTTGAAGAAGAATTTTAGTGCAGTTCAGCAAATGATACATTATTATTTTCTGGCTACCATTTAGAATTTAAGTGGTGGCTGGAAGGCAGTCCAACTGTATAGCAAGTTTATATTTTACTCGAAATTGCCGGTTTCGTGTCTGATAAATTTTTGCCACTTTACTATTCAGTGGTGCTTTGCTTCGCAATTAAAGTCTAGCAGACTGGACTCATAGACAACCATTCAGGCTTATTTTTGTGTTTAATCGACTGGATTCGAATAACTTCCGACTTCTTGGGTGAACCAAATTGCACTTAAGGCTAAGTATATAAAGTGACCAAGAGCTGCTAATTTTGTTATGAAGCTTTGGTTTTGAGTCTAGAAAACTGGCTCATATTTTAAATTGGTAGTCGAGTCTTCCTGGCTGTTGTTGTCAGCTTGGACTCACTATTACTCGGCTGATTGCTTGCTTAAGGGTTGTGCTTGACAGGCTAAGTGATACTGCTAATAGTTTTCGATAGTAGCAAGCCTTTTCTTGATGTTTTGATTCGATCTGCGTCGGAGCTGCTAGCACTGGAGATCGGTTTAGCTTGAAGAAAATGAAGTCCGAGTTTGTTGGCCAGCTATGGCTCGATAGGAGTCGATCGGTAGAAGTAATAGTTGTTTTCAATGTTGTACACTTCGACCTTCTTGCACAGTTCAAACATTTAATAAAATATATTGCCACCCATCTATCCATATTTAGCCGATTTAATAAGTGTGCATAAATAAATACTAGCCGATAAAAAAGGATCATAGCATCTTTTTTCACCGAAAGTTGGATAATAATAACACAATT
>APMI01003668.1_pt1 | contig 22616 bp, 12 predicted proteins | sample 667938 | NCBI WGS metagenome assembly APMI01 (sample SAMN01084076, study PRJNA167559) | wastewater metagenome | biome: Wastewater | place: Denmark: Ejby Moelle, Odense | collected 2011-11-28
ATTTTTATATTTAAGGATAAATGGCGGCTCTCAGTATTCATTATATTTTGCTATATATCCTAAAAATTAACAATATAAGTATATAAAAAATGGTTAAAAAATCTAGAAAATCAGGAAATCGTCAGTCAAATGACCAAGCCACAATCAAAGAAGGAAGATAATTTGTCTACACAGTCTCTAAACTTAGAAAAAATAGGATTTCATCTACTAGGACGATCAAGTACATGGCAGCAAAAGGGTCCACAGGTCTCAGACCCAGAATTAGAAAAGCTGCTATTAGTGCCACAGCAGCACGAAAGCAGCAGAAAAAGTCTAAACCTACTCATAAGAGAGCTGCCAGAGCACCCCGATCAAGCAAAAGATTTTCCATGATTCCACATCATGTTGCCCCAACGCTACCGGTGAGATCTGCCACGATTCTTGATGCAACAGCAGTGATTCCAGTCTCCAGCATAGCACCCAAGAACAAAGGCACTTCAAACATTATCGTGGGCAAGACCGCTCAGTTGAGCAAATCAAAGTCAAAAGCCGTTCAGATTCCTGCGTTTGGGTTCATTGATGTGTGCTTCTGCGTTGATTCGACGGGATCCATGGCTGGAGAACTTGCACAGGTCCAATAAGTGATCAAAGCCATCATCGTCAACATTGAATCAAAAGTGAGCACTGAAGGTCTACAACTAAGATTCGCTATCGTATCTTACAGAGACCACCCTCCTCAGGACAGCTCTTATGTCACACAGTTCTTAGATTTCACTGATCAATTCTCTGCAATTAATTATGTGAAAACATTAAGTGCAGCAGGCGGAGGCGATTAACCTGAAGCAGTTCATGACGGTCTTCTTGTCTCAGCTAAGAATTTAAATTGGGTTTAACTAGCAGGAACTCCAGTTTTAAGGTACATTTTCCACATCGCTGATGCTCCACCTCACGGAAAATAATTCAAAACTATGGAATGTCAATCTGGATGCCTATGTGGACTTCAAACAGATGAAGTTATCCGGTAAATAAACAAGAAATCCATACACTATCGACTCATTAAAGCAAGAGCTAATGAAAAAGTTAATGAGATGGAGAAAATTTTCAAGTAGAAAATCGGAGATTTTGGCTCAACTGATATCGGTCATGCTAGAGAGCTTAATGTTAAAGTATCAGATATGATTATCCACTAAGTTCTGCCTGACTACGCTTGACTAAATACTGATGATTAAAAATTTTATTTTATAGGATATTTTTCAGAAAGTTATAAACAAATCATTTTTTTATTATCTAAAGCCTTTGGATTAAATGAACTGGATATCAGCTTCCAGCAAAAAATCAAATTTGTATTTTATCTCAATAAAAAATATTAAAAATTTATAATAGCAATTAGCTCTAATAATATTGACAAAAAGAAAAAAACTAATTCAATATAAAATACAGAAATTGCAAGGCATGATAGAAGACAACAATTTTTGTGTATTATTATTAAAATTGATTAAAATTTAGAAAGTCTTGAATAATATCATAATTTTTAAAAAACTGATTACTACTTCCTTGATTTGGCAATAAAAAGAATCTACTATAAAAATCTAAACATATAATTTAATGGCATTGCTTTAGGTTCTGTTTAGCTTGAAGCAGAAAATGTTCGATTTATAATAAATCAAAAATTGAAGCCGCGCTTCTGTATTTATATTAATCGAAAATGCCAAAATAAAGTAAGAAGAGTCAACACAGCATATAATACTTTATAATTTTCATCAGTTTTTATGCTTGAATAGTTCTCCGTAACGGTATGACAGAACTTTGCATTTTCGCTCAGTTTCTTGGCTCAAATATTCCAGTACGAAGGTAAGCCTTGAAGAATACTATACTATAGAACGCAAGGCTCAAATTGTTTATTTTGTCTTATCAATTACTTTAACTTCGCCATCATAAACATTATATAATAAATGAGCCAACTAAATGAGAGTAACATTCAAAATGAGACCTCTTCAGCCTAAAATATGTCTAATGGAAGATATTGTGAGCAAGGAACTCGAAAGACTGGGTGCTGGTCAGAAGAATAACAGAAAAAGTACATATAATTTTTATCGTTTTCGAGAAAATAGCTGCAGTCTCGCCATCAACGCAAGTATTTTTGCTTCTTACACTCAGAAACAATAAAGTTTTCAAGCTAATGTCCAAACACATAGGCTCTAGAGATGGAATTCAATGCCGCAGCCACCACGTCAAACAGCTACGAACCCATAAACAAATTAGTAAAATTATTGAATGGGCCAGGGCAAATTGGAGTATTGACGAACTTAAAAATGCCGCTGCCCATTTTCCAGTGAACTCCTGCCCTTAAAATTGCCAGGATCCTAGGAGGAGTTTGATAGAAAATGGTGTTTAGACTGCTAAAAACATCCAGGAAATTAATTTTATTTCCTCGCCCTCGTTTTGCTCTGCGTTTTCTGTCTGCAGTGAAGAATTTGAGTATGTGCCTCAGCCTTACCAACCTGAATGTCAACAATTTTTTGTTTTCTTCCTCTCAAATCAGCAAGTTCTTCCTTGCTTCAACTTTCCCCTTTGATATTACATTAGTGGATTTTATGATATCGATAATTTTTGTTTCTCTTTAATTATGCTTCTTGTATTTCTGACTGCGCTCAACGAATCCATAACACAATATAAATCTACTTTTTAAAAATAAAGGCTTACATCAGTCAAATGCCTTTTTTTAGACACTAGTCGACACTGAATGTTGCCTGTGTTAGTTCGGATATTCCATCATTATATTAAGGCAACGATAAAATTCTACACTGAAAATGCAGTATTATTAGAAAATCAAAGCGGCAAAGCTAAAATTTAAAAAATGTGATTTGACGACAAATTATTAAATCATTGTTATTAATTCATTCCAAATTATTATTAGAATTCTAAAAACCAACTTATCATTCGCTGTGGAAAAATAAATTATTTGATGAAGGTCTTGCTATTAACCTTGAATTAGCCCCTTATACTATTTAATTAGTTAAATATCAAGGCATAGCCGAGTATTGCGGGCAAAGAATGATCATTTTGATCGATTAAAACTTTCATCGACTTTTATTACGATCATCTAGCTTGAGTAAAGCAGCACAAGGCAACGATATCAACATACTTGCAGTGGAGATTCTTTTTAGATATTAACTGCTTGGTCTTAGTAGCACTCCTCAAGTTTTCTAAAGCTTTTCTTTTTCAATTTCGATCTTGAACATTAATTAATTCCTAATCAAAATAAAACAAGAAGTAAATAGCTAATTTAGACATGTTGAGTAGAATTAGAGACCTTTTTTAATCAATATACTTAAGCTTTGGTGTGACACCAGGTTGAATTATTTAACATAGTATTTATTAATAAATTTTTCCATTAAAACATTAATTTACCTTTATCTCAGTGGAATGCTATGATCATCGCTGTTGAATTTAAGCAATATAAATGTTTGATATTTTGGCTTTGTAACATAAAATGGAAGTTAACTTTTATTTGAATCTTAACATAGAGTTTGATAATAAACAAGATGACTCAAAATAACCAATATGCTAGTCCGAAGTCTTCTATGCTATGGAATATCATCGATCCTAGTGATCCTTACGATATTAGAAAATCAATGATTGCTCGGCTACCTGAGCACACTCAAAACTTCATGGGTGGCAACGTTGAAATTGTATGCCTCATGCAGGCGGCCTAGATCGAACGATTAAACTAATTTCTAGCTGAGTATCAGCTGAAGTATCGTGAAGTAGAGCGTCAGCATCTAGATCGCCACTATTATTAAGTCCAAATAAAATAGTTATCTGAGAAGGCTAGCGAAGTAACTAAATTCAGAACTGAGAACGAAAAACTCAGAGCATTCATTAAAAGTCAATCACAGCAACTTGAATAAATGACAAGAAAGCCTTCAGTACCAGAGTCACTGCAGGGTTAGCACGAACAATTACTTCAAAAATACCAAAGTCTTCTCATTGAACTTCAAAGCAGTAGGGAGTCGACTCAAAGCATGAATTTAACAATTATGAAACTGACAGACGAATTAAAATAGTTCCGAATAAAATACGACAGACTTGATAAACAGAGGCTCACGGAAATCACTCAAGAAAGAGAAAAGTATGAACTAAAGATACAAGAGAGAATACAAATTTAGATAAAAGAAGTAGACTATCGTTGGAGTAGTCGAGTTTCTCAACTAGAAAGCGAATCCCGATATTATAAATAACAGCTATAAACAAAAAATTTATAAATTTCTTCCTTGAGCAGTCGAATCTAATCACTTAAAAGGTAGCTAGAGAGCAGAGAAAAACAAAAAGATATAAACCCATAGATGGAGCTGAAAATGAGAGACCTTGAGCAAATAAACATTACGCTGTTGAGAAAGGCTGGTGAGCTTGAAAAAATATATTAACAACATACCCGTATGTAGTCATCATTACGAGAACTTGAGCGAGCCTATCATAGGGAGAGATAATAAAACAGTAGGCTTAGATAATAAATAGAAAAACTGAGAGCATCTGCAAATAAGAATTTTAAAGATATTTAGGCCTGGGAACAACTTGAAAACAAGGTAGCACTTCTTAGCTCTGAAGTCTAAAGACTGACTTTCTTATCAGATAACAAAAGTCATTAGATTAGCCAGTCCTAGAGTAGATACAACACACAAAGAATCTAATACGAAACAAGAATTAGAAAGCTGACATCAGATCTCTAGATGTAAGTTGTTAGTCGAAGAGAATATGATCAAAGGACAGCAGGTTTAAATTCATAGTTGAATTCTTTGCGAGCAATGACCTTAGATTTGAAACTTAAAAATTAACTATTACAGAAATAAAATGCAAATTCAAAACGGACCATAGAACTTGAAGACTAAATTCGAAGACTAAATGGAGTGCTTATTACAAAGAATGATCAACTGAATAGTTTATAGATGAGAATTAAGACAGTCGAAGGGTCATCTTCAGTGGAAGTCGTCTCTTTGAAGAAAGTTATCGCAGAAAAAGAGCGGATTTTTGCAGGACTAGAATCCTAGATGAAGAACTATGAATTAACGATTAGGAATCTGAAAGCATAGCTGACTAACAAAGAAGAATTGAGGAGATAGCTTGAAAAATAAGTATTTGTGTCTCATCAGCTCAAGAGTAACTATTAGACAACAAAGAATCAGTTAGCATAGATCAAGCGTTCTGTATAGTAATATTAAATTAATATAAAGAAGGGTAATCTAGTTTCAAGAGGTTTCGTAGATGAAGAGATTAGAAAGGCAATTTAAGAGTATAGAAGAAGGGTTCAAATTGATCATGAAAGGTAAACAACTAAAATACATGAGTAAATTATAAAATATGAGAGAATAAGCTCAGAGACATCTCAGCGCAACCGATTACTATAACAATAAATAACAATCTTACAAGATAAACTTAATAAAAAATAAAGATAAGCTCAACAAAATGCAGCAGCTATTGATGTTAGTTTCAGAAATTAACTTCAAACCTTGAGTAACACTGTAAAATCTCTGAGAGAATAATGTGATAAAGTTAATATTGAAAAGAACAGACAAAAAATAATGATATCTGATTTAGAGAGACAGTTATAAAATAAGGATAAATAAACTGGCGATTTTAATCGGCGAATTCAAGACATGCACCTTCAAAATTAGGAACTAAACCGTTAGAATGGGCGTTTAAGACAAGAAATTTCGTCAATTCAAGATAGAAGTATAAAAATCAACAGATAAACGTAAGAGAAAACAATTAGAATTTATACTGTTCAACTTCAAGATAAAGACAACATTATTCAAAGTCTTGAAAGACAAATAAAAGCGTCTAGATAAGAAATTATTCATCTACAAGAGACCTATGAAGGCTCAAATGCAACACTGAAAAATTATCGAAGTCGACTTTTAATGACCTCATAATAAATTGAAAGACTAAATGAGCTTCTGCAAAGTAAGAATAACCAACTGGACTCATTATCCGAGATGTAATCAAACTTCAAGCGATAAATCCTTGATAAAAGTGATCAGATAACTCGATTAAATCAGCGTGTATCATAATTAGAATCTAATCTTCAAATTTAATTTCAAAGAAAGGAAGCCCAGCTACGTGAGCACTATAAATCAGCATCATAAGCCTCTTAAAATGTACATCGCACACAAATTAGTGAGAGGGACCGCCAAATATCATAACTTAGACTTCAACTACAATCCGGCGATCAAAATCTGAAACGGCAGCTAGCGTAGAAAGAAAATGCTTTAGCACTTACAAGCTCATAAATTGTGCGTTTAAATGAGATAATTAAATCCTTTAATCAAGACAACTTTGAAGAATATGATAAATTTCAAGAGACTCTCAGAAACAAATAAAATTAGTGTTAAAAATTGAGAAGAGAGTTATAGACAAGAAGAGATGGAGATCAAAGAATCAAGGTGGAATTCGAATCTACTATCAATGGACTAAGAAACAATGAAGCGAAACTTTCATTATAAAGAGATAACTTAAAGAATGAGATTATTTTGTTACGACGAGAGATTTAAACAAAACATAGCTCTGTTACTATAATTCAAAAATAAAAGGAAAGCTTTTTAACCAGAATTCGGTAGTTGTAGCAAGCAATAATTCGGTCGCAGTCAACACAATCTCCAAAAGAGGCTCAACTCGAGAAAACATTAATAGAGAAATAGACTGAAATATTAAGCTTAAGACGTGCTCTCTCTGAACTTGAGAGAACAAATTCGAAAAACACTCAATAGATTGGTTTCCTACAATAAGCGATGGCTCAGGATAGAAGATAGATCGATAGACTTAAACATTCGATGAGAGAGACCAACATTAATTAAGTACAATACAACCAAATAAGTGTAAGATATAATGAGATGACTGTAATCTGCAGTCAGTACTAAGACAAAATTCGCAAGTACTAGGCCAATATGTTGGAGATCAGCAGGCGGTGTCAATAATATTAAGCGCAATTTAATAATTTGCTCACTGAAATGGATAATGTTAAGTTAGATATTCGGTCCAAAGATGATGATCTTGAGAAATGTAAAATATATATAGAGGAGTTAAAAGTTGTCATAGAAAATCAGTCATAAGATAATACTAAAATCTTACGTGGCTACAATTAATTATAGATAACTAATAATCACGTAATTGGACAGAATAAATAATTATTGACCATCATAGATAAGCTACAAACTAATGAAAAATCATTAGTATCATATATTAATGAACAAAATAATGAAAGAGCAAAGCTTCAAACAGATCAAAGTAGAATAACTTAACTTGAAAATGAAATTAGAAATCTAAGATCCATATATGCAACTCTTTAATAAACGCATTTACACACAATTGCTTAACGAGACGAGTTGTTCAATTTGTGCCATAGATATAAATCTGACCTTGACAGTATGTCTTTAAGCAGTACTAAAATAACTGAGCTGACAACTCTTTACAGCCAATCCCAATAGAAAGTGCAACGTTATGAAATATCAATATAAAATCTAACCAGAAGCAATAGAGACTTATAACTGAAACTAAATGAAACTTTGAATTAGGTTAGCAGATTAACAACAGTGATCCAACAGCGAGACGGACAGAACAAACTCGTTAATGAGCTCACTAGCAAATTGAGTGCGTTAAGTGATTAATACAATATCAAGTGTGAGTAATCTAAAATGTGGTAGCAAAAGTATGTGCAATTGTACCAGAAGTATGTAAGCGACTCAGATAAAATTAAGCACAGTGTACTCGATTATTAGAACAAGTAAATATTGTCTCATTTAGAATCAAGAGATTCGACCAAGAGTTCAACAATTTATAAGTACTCATTCAGACTCTGAAACAAGAGAATGATCAGTTAAGAAGACAGCTTTCCGAATCTGGAAGCCATATATAAAATGTAATTATCGCTTTATTTAGAATAAAGTACTCAGCCTTGAAGTCGATCGACTTAATTAGGTCGTAAGACAGCTAAAGCAAGAATTATCTGACACACGCTTGAGACTAATCGATCAGATGTCTTTATAGAAAAGATTGGAAGAATGTTTGGCTTTGATGGTAATTTTATTTGCAGAAATTGAAACCCTTAGAAATAGAGTCACTGATACGGAAAAATAGTGCGAGAATGTTCGAAGGAGCAGTCTCACACCTCACAGAGTTGATAGGCAAGTCGGACGCAGTGTGGATATCAAGGGAGTACGAGTCAATATCTGAATGCTTGTTATATTTATTAATATTATTTAAGAAATTATCGTACTTCTTCAGCATTTTGTGTAACTTGAATTTAGTCTCATAATTGGTTAGATTGTATCTAAAGATAGTTGTGAAAATAATTATATTATGTTTGAAGGAAGGAGTATCATCTGTTCAGCTGGACACCCAGCTTAGTTTGTTTGCACCTGCCCTGATTGTTAATCCACCCTCTTTGTCTGCTCAAAGAATTGTGAATGTTTCAAGCCTCATAGTTCGACTAAATGCACTCTGAAAAATATAAAGGATCTTTCTAATGGTATAGAAACCTTACTGAAGCGAAATTTTTGCAAAAAATTTAAAGGAGAAGGGATTTAAATTGTGGCTAGAGTTGCCAGACAAACTTATAAAGTCCCTCGTAATTTTAGATTCTGTTTTACCTAATGCAAAGCTGAAGCCAAAAGAGACATGGAATTTCAGATCCGCACTTTAAAAGGTTGCATTGGGTTGGGAGTTCTGCACAAACCGACAATAATCCGACATCAATATCAATATTTACCTGATTCTGACTACATCAATCATGGTTCTTATATGATCCTCAGTAACGGATACAAGTACTCTCACTGCTCACAGTAATAGAACTTCAAGTAGTACAAAGGAATTAGTATGGAAGAGGGTAAAAATGTGAGACTTTTTCTTGAAGGAAACTAACTTGTATTCTAACAGGGCTATCATAAAGTTAGTCTTAAACTACCACCTTAAGCACAGGATCTATACTATGGTGTTTACCTCTATGATGAAGGTGATGAAGTCGAAGTTTTAGTCAAAAAGTGAATAAAATTATACTCATTTTTATTATTTTATTAAGTTCCTATATTACTTTAATAATTTTATAATTTATCGAATTTAAAAATAATTGGTCACTTGATATAATTGATAAATTAGAGGTTTGAGCTTATTTATAAACTATTCCAAAATTTATAATTTAAATCATACTAATAGTGAGCTAATAGCATAAATGAAATTAATGTATACAATAACAAAAGAATTTTTTTAACTCAGCTGCACTGTTTCAATAAGGAATACTCCTGCGAACCTTTCTTTTTACATGAGTGATGTTTTTTTGAATAATAAGCTTCTTAATTGTTCTACAGCAGAGCTCGTTTATATTTTTTCGCTTTTTCTCTGTATTTTTAAGCTACTTCAATAAGGTATTGAACTTATTTAACATGCTTTTATTTTTGTGTCCAGAGCTCTCTCTTTTTCTACTCTACTTCAGCCCTTAAATACCCATTCATGTAAGCAAGTTGTCGGCACATAGAATCAGATTAATTTAAATTATTGGGAATCTTTTTGTATTACTCGCTCTCGGAAGTTAGAAAAATAGTTCTTCCTTTCTAAAAAGAAGTTAAAGGTCGCGTAATTGTTCTCTCTCGAGTCGACATCTTTGAATTTAAAGATTTACTCTCCGTTGCAATCTTTTTAGGAGTTACATGATGCATTTAGGCACTTCTTTTTTAATTAGGAATAAGTTTAAGCCATTCATTGAAGCTATTCTTTCTGGCATTTAACGATTTTTAATTTAGTTTATTATTAGGAATCACTTGCTTTCCTTTTATTTTCCTTGTGTTTTATGCACTTAAATGTAGTTATTGATCATAGCCGTCCGAAATAAGGTCATTTAACAGATAAAAACTAGGCTGCTTACTTTTTTCCTTCTGCAAAAATTCGAGTCTTGTCATTGAATTATTACGAGCTAAATGATAAATTTATCAGCATTAACAATTAAAAGCTGACTTCCAATATTTAATAATTCTTATACTTACATTCCTATATACAAAAGCACTCAAATGTAAATTCTCCCAATTTTTGGCACTTTTTCAATTTTTGTAATATAATAAAATCAACATATGAAAATAATAATTCGAATGGCACTGCCTTAAAAGAAAGGTAGAATTTAGTTCAGCTTTCGATCAAATGATATAAAAATTATGCAACGGAAATAAAAAAATATATATCAAATGTGTGAATATCTTGGCCCTGAGCTGGCACCATTGTTGTCAGAAATGCGAACAGTTTGAACTGAAATATTAGCTTTGCTCAGTAGTTTCTTGAATTTTTCGGCTTCAGCTTTATACTTTTCAGCCATCATCCCCAAGTACCTTGTTTCTTTGACTCGCTTTTATTTTTAATCGTCGCGCTATCTTTTAGCCTATTTGAGTTCTGCCTTGAGATGTCCTATTGTATAAGCTAATTTTTGGCAAAGGTTCTCCATCTTCAGTAGTCGTTACTCTCTTCTGAATTCTTCTCGACTTTACGATTCTATGAAAGTCGTTTAAAAGGAAGATTTTGGCCTTTTACTGGTTTTGTCTTTTGTTGATTCTCGTTCCTTTTTTTAGTTTGAATAATTTGACTATTTTCTGACAACTTGATTCAAACAAACTGTACGAGGAGTACTATAACCTCTTTCGTAAGTATTTTCGTCTTTCCTTTATTTTTTGTACCTGTTATCATTGAGTTTTTCCATGGAGCTTTCACTCAGAATGCATTTTTGATTTTCATAGTTTCTTAGTTCCTCATTGTTTTATCTCAGCTCATAACTCTAGTCTATGTACTTAACTGAGTTTTAAGTGTTTCGCGACAAAAACGTGGGAGTCCTCTGCTTTATTTTTTGTTGCCTGTGCATCAAACTAATTTAATAAAATATAATCAAGTACTGTAAACACATAAATACACAAAATTAATGTAAATATTTTTCGAATTTTTAAAATGATATTCTCAAATATGCTATAAAATCAAACTTCTCATCAATTTCTTCTATTTTGGGAGCTAAGATATTGATTATGCGTGAGCAAATTTGAAAAATAAATATTTTGGACCTTAGAAAATTGTCCTCTATCGTATTTATTGTTGATTTCTTTCTGTTAACTTCAACGCTAAATTCCAATTGACAAAATCCTGCTATTTTCGCTATTTGTAAAATTTCTTAAACATTAAACAAATTTACAATTTCAAGTTTGTGAAGAAAATAAGTACTCATCATTATAAGAGGAAACAAAGAATCTGATATTAGCCATTTGAAGATAAATGGATCATAACATTCGCAAATACAATATTCGATTTACTCAAAAATGTTATTAATATTTCAACTTTATTGGAGAAAAGATAATAAAAACTCAGGACAATCTACTACACATGGATTTGCCACTGACTGACTTGTCTTCTTCGTTCAGCCACTTTATTCGCTTATCGTGCTCCCATACTCCATATTTTTAGCTACCATCGATATGAATAATTTTACCAGGCCCATGTCTTTTGCTATTTTCCCAGTTACCATAATATCTTCGACCATCGGCCCACGTATACTCTCCGATTCCATACTTCTTATCAAATCGATACTCTCCCTCATATTTTCTGCCATCCTGCCACTCGTACTTGCCAGACCCGTGCATTTGGTTCAGCAGCCAGTCTCCTTCATACTTGCGACCATCTGCCCATATATACTTGCCTTTGCCCGTGATTCGGTTGTCTTGCCAGTCTCCCTCGTAAGAGCTCCCATCCTTCCAGGTATACTTACCTTTGCCGCACTTCTTACCACCATCGTAATAGCCTTAATATTAGCTGCCATCTGCCCAAGTTTAAATGCCATATCCGTGCTGTTGATCATCTTTCCAGTCGCCCTCATACTTGGCTCCATTATTATGGAAATATATGCCTTTGCCATGAGCTTTATCATTGACCCACTATCCATCGTATACATCGCCGTCAACATGGATAAACTTGCCTCTTCCGTTGGCTTTATTCTGATGCCAATATCCTTAATAAACAGCTCCGTCAGGCCAGATCTGTATGCCATAACCTTACTTCTATTGACCTTTCCATTGGCCATCATACACGATGCCATTACTGAATTTAACTTTCTATTTTCTTATATCTTTTTGACTCAGTTGCTTCTTGAAATGACTAGTATCAATATTTTAGCTCTTCACTGAAAGAGGCTGCTTGCTGTAATACGAATCACTTGAATATTTGTTGCTTTCGTGCTATCCTAGTGGCTGTTGTAGAGTGTCGAAGTATGGCTTATCTTACTTTGTCATGCTCACACGACTATATTAATGTATATTTACATGTTCATATTCTAATGGGTTCTCGCTTGATCTTATTAGTTATGAGCAGCTATTGTGCGAGCTTTCAACTAGTTTGTTACTGATTTCTGGCAATTGTTGCATTCGTTCCCCATTTACTATTAATTTGTTATTTTAACTGATATATATTTATTCACAACTTAGCTTTACTCAAACGCACCTTAAAAAATAAATACTTGACAATTCAAATCATCTATTTATTAATCATACTTTTAAATTGAGTATATATTGCTTAACCGACTTATTAATACTAAACAATGATGGAATCAATTGTATTGATTTTATGCATAGAATCGGGCTAATAGAAACATTAACGTTAATGAAATTCGAAGTGATAGCTAAAATTCAAAGATGGCGGTCAAAAATCATACTCCGTAGCCATATAGCGATCTGCCTGACCTCTTGAGTGCGTAGACTACATCCATGGCGGTGATGGTCTTCCTCTTGGCATGCTCTGCGAAAATGGCGGCGTCCTTGACAACAACATTGAGGAAGTAATCGACGAACTCACGCACTTCACCGTAAACTCCATCAGACACTCTCCTGATTCCTCCCCTTCTAGCAAGCCTGCGGATGCCTCCTCGTGTTAGGGTGGTCCTCTCGGTCTTCTTCATCTCGGTTCTCTTAACAGATTTCTTTCCCAACTTTCCTTTGCCTGTCATTTTATTATTAAATTATAATTGTTATTGCTTGTTTCCATTTATAAACACAGGCAATTTATATTACAACTGAACGCAAGTGTAGCTAGTCTTCATAAAACTAATACTTTTGTGTAATTTAAATCTAGAACAAATCAACTTATCATAATTATTTTAAATACTATTGTTATGTCATTTAAGTAATAATACGTGAATGTTGAGCGTTAATTGTATATTGCCCAGATTTAGAAACTAATCGTTATATAACAGATAAGTTTCGACAAAAGATGACCACGATTCGACCCTATGACTTCGGCATCCAGTAATCCACAGTACCCATATATTAACACAGGTTAACGAGGTAGCAATTCAATCAATATCATGGAGTAAGTTCAAGGGTAGGTGCCCGGATAACCCACCATACTATGCTCATATTTTCTGGAACATTGACTACAAGTACTACTTCAACAACGCTTAATCTGATAACAATTTCAAGCCACGTGTAGTAGCACGGCCTTATATATCAGCACGCAGCTGGAAAGTTGAGGAACGCTGCGATGATCGACTCCTGAAACATTAGTACGGGCATTACTTGATAGGAGTAATCTGCGCACTTAAGTTCCAGCAGGTTGTCAACTAAGATGATAGAGCAGTCTTTAAAACTAAGCAAGAAGCAATTCGGTTCTGCCAATAAAAATTCAACTCTGTCTTAAATTAGCATCTAGAATTGGAGAAAAAATACGACTTGGAAACTAACCATTATTACAACTAATAATAACAAAGTCGATGGGAAAACTGGATCGCTACTTAAATCAACAGTATGAATACTGCTAACCAAACTCTAAATAACAACAGCAGTCCATAGACAGTCCTACCGAGCATAAAGAGAACCCTAAGCAATAAAAGCACAGACGAAACCAAAAGTATGCAAGCCAGAAGAAAGCAAAGCCTAGACTCAACTGCGAAATAGCGTGAGTCTAGTAGATAAAGCAGAAAGTAGCTGTCCACTGGTAAATATCAAAGTAATCCTAGCCTGCAAAATCGCAATCGGACTATCACTTCTGGCTCTAGTCGCAACAATTATGTTCGTAAAACATCGCTGAGTTACCCGCCGTTACCTAAGCCTCGCTAGGCAGTCTGCTGCTGCTCAAACTGAAAAATTGATATTCTTTGCATTACATAGTAACAATCATTCTTGCTATGAGAGAAGCTTAAATGTTCCAGTTGACTAAGTTTCTTTATCTTTTTTCTTAGCATTGAGTATATTTCCAATTTTGCCATTAATTTTGCCAATCATTTCCTGCATATCCTTAATTTCCTTCTGCGACATATTTTATAGATTTTCTTAAAGTTTACTCAAAATTTAAAGATCTTTCTTGCCATTAACAATCCGCATGTACTCCATGATATCGGATGCAGATAGCCGATGATTGGAAGCATTCATGCGCAGATAACATTACTTTTTGTACAGAGTCAGCACTTTCTTGTCTGCTTATGATTGCGGGTACACTTTCACTTGGATTACTTTTAGCTAGTACTTCTTTGAGTGCGAGACTGGAATTATTCTTAAAGCATATTTCTGAGGTATCAGCGGAGGATTTAGATGATTTCTTCCATCGCTGTCTACTGCTAATTTAAACTGATCCAACCATTTCTGATTAACTTAAATACCATGCACAATAGATTAATCATTGATTCCGAGATAGATATTGCCTCCATCAGAGTTCAAGAATGCGCTGATGTACTATAGAACAAGTGCGGCTATACTTCTGGGATCTTTATCTCTAAACATTTTAAACTAATGCTGTCGATCTTATACTATTTTGAGCTGTTCCATAAAGAACAGACGATCAAAATCATTTTATGCAGGCAGTTGATTAGAGTGACTGGAATTATGGGCAGTTAATGTTCCAGGTTGAGCCAAACTGCGTATTTATGTCTGCAGGGCCATCTGTTTTGATATTTACTATTACATGTACTGCGATATATTGGCATTTATAGACTGGATTGACGCTTAAGTTTTGTTAATTAACTATGACATATTTGGTAATTTAGCTATTAATTCTGTCTTCGATTAACATGATCTTATTTGTTTGAGTTATTCTACTGCAGGCAGAAGCGACTTAGTTTCAGTTTTAACATTTTGCATAGATTGTAGTTGTTGTTTCCATTTTGGAGCTTATTCGCCTTAGTGTAGCTTAGGGCAGAAGGTGCGATTGCAATTATGACCGATGCAGGGAACAGTCTTATAGATTTTGGGATGATATAAATACTCAATCCAGTTCATGCAGTATTCCTCACTAAAATTGTCTCCAAAATATACAGGATTTAGACATTTCTGACCTTTTACTTTGATCTCTCCATTATTAATCTAAATGGGACGTCTTGTATCTTTAAAAGAGTGACTGAAGGAACAGCTATAGAAGTGAGGCTGCTCCATTGAATGATGAATGCGATAGGTTTAGCTTTATGGATCTATAGGTTTATGCAAATCGATAGGACAACGCTACGATTTGAATTTCATTATTTCGTCAAAGCTTAGCATAGTGTGTATGGGAGTTTGAGCTTGAAGAGTGTCTGGCGAGCTGCCTCCTGATATTGACTGTAGTTCGGTTTTTAGTTGCTTGTGCAGTGACGATTATCCTGTAACTTTAATCATTATCAAATATAGATAGATAAAATAGATTGCTCTCACATTTATGCAACTTCAGTTTTGATGATGTAAACTAGCATTTAATGTAAGGAAATGGTTCTAAAAACAGGTGATGACAATGACGCATATTAAAATCACTGACTTGCATTCACGAAGTCTCGCCAGTACAGACTTACTGTTTCCAAGTGAGCTCCACTTTTATAATGAGCTTTCAATGCTGCTTTAGCTCTTTCTGATTTTTCCTTCATTTGCTTGTTTTATTGACCAAGTTGCTTAAAGTATTATTCGCTTTCTGTTGAAGTGGATTGGGTCAGATCCCTTAGATCTTTTAACTTTATAAACTTAAATGTACAGTCGACTCGAGGTGTGCTTGCTTGGAGCGGAGATCTTCGTTAGCATGCATGTAGTGCCGAATTTTAGAAATGAGAGCAACGGACTCGGCTTCATTTAGACGATCAACGCCAACAGACTGCAGGACATGGGTGGTGGAGTGATATACAGTGTTATTGGAGTAAGAAATGTGTGAGCGTTCAACTGTGTCCATGCTATAATACCAAAATTATTGTATGGTCAAAAATAACACTCTCCACTTATATTCTCAAAACGCACAAATAATATGCTGTTTAATTTGCTATAAGCAATACTTATTATGATATTTATTATGACTTTCTGGAGTGCAAGTCTGAGATCACCACTATTATATTATTAATAATAACCACCCTATTCCAGCTATGATTTTCAGGCATCTGTCAAGGAAGAGTCCCATTAAAGCATGGGTTGGCTCATGTTCGTATCTGCGATGGTACTTTGCTACGGGTGAAAAGCTATATGACATAACTAAAGATCTCGTCAAAGTGGACTCATTATAATTCGATAGGCTTTGCGACCAAGTGCTCGATCACTACAAAAGGCCATCTGCTGACGATAATAAATAGAAAACACACAAACATGAAAAGTAAGACAAAGTATCACAAAACAAGAAAAAAAATAAACTATAAAAAAGCTGGAGTATTGTTGGAGATCCTTAAACACCAAGCACTGTTGACGATAAAACTAGTGAGAATATTAAATTTATTTACGATGCATGTTCTGATGCTAAAGTTGGATTTCTTAAAGGCGATATTCACGCTGAATTAATATTTAAGCTCAACAAGTATTTGTAATAAAAGTAGCCTAAGTAAATAAGTAAATAATTCACAGCATAGTAGTACAAGAGGATCCTAAATTTAGTAACTTAGCTGAAAGCTTTTAGAGTTCCCAAAAGAGGAGTTAAAAAGTCAGAAACTGAAGATCAAAGAAATTTATATGAACGCCAGCTAATTCTTGAGATGGTTTCGAATTAGCAATCAACTGAACGCTATGAAAATGTACTTGACTCACTCTCTAAAATTGGAAAGCTTCATCTTAGCAGCGCTTTTAAGTCATATTTAGTTGCCTGGTTTTCTCCACTATGCGCTGCTATTAAAGAAGAACAAGCCAAATGTAGGGACTAAGCTCATCTTTAGGGAAGTCGAAAAATATATGCGCAAGACTTTATTCGGCTTTCACCTGAAAGGTTGACTTCTGTCTGTTTGTCTGAGCTTCTTAAACAGATCACAACTATTCTTTATAGAGACTATGCTAGAGATGGAATTCCTGACGAGTTTGACGAATAAAAATAACCGTAATTTGAACATTATGACTCCATTCGGTATAAACCTTTATGTCTGACCCTAGCAAAGTGGGTTAGTATCCAATCGCATTATGAATAGCAATAGAAAAAGTTTAAAATGGTGATGAAGATCTATGATTCGATAAACCTTACTAGAAAATAATAGAAAAATGATCTACTTAGAATGCGCAAAGAGGCTCAACTCAAATAAAAAATAACTAACACTTCCGAAACAAAATCTAATACTTAATCAACCCCAGAATAGTAAAATATAAGTGTCGAATAAAAATAAAAACAGTTGAAGAAATCCTATGAGGACAGAATTCGCTAAATTCAGCAAGTTCATGGGATAAAATTTGTGCCAAGCGAAGACAGAAAACAATATCTTCAATAAATGGCTAGTAAGTTAATGCGAGATCATTACAAACTAAAAACTGATATTAGTGAGTAGGTCCAATTTGAAATAGGATCAGTTTGCATTTATCTTATGAAATAAATATTAAAAACTGAAAATCGATCAGGGTACAAGGTCCCATTGTTGACTCTTGAGCACAAATATTCAAAGCATAACGGAGAAATATACACAGACAAACGCCTTAAAATCAATGACCACTTCTTAAATACAATCTTACCCGTGATATAAAAATAAGGAGATCTTTATATGCATTTAGATCGTTCACTACCGACGATAATTGCACCTCTGCCATGGGTCGAGTATTAAATAGGCGGATATTATTTGTATCCTTCAACTTTCATGCGTATTGCTTAATGTAAAGTGCAGGAAAGACTTATCAAATATTCAGATCTTAGTCGAGTTTATAATGTACTGAACTCTCTCAGTAAAATCCCATGGAAAATCAATCATAAAATTCTATAAGTCGTATAAGCTATCTGGGAGGAAGGTGGTAGTGTTGGAGAAATCCCTAAACGATACTCGGCTATGATTACTACTGCTTTAACCAAATACAGGCTTGAGCATAACTGGCAAAAGAAAAAACAACTGGCAAGATAGATACAAAAGCTACGAGATTAGCATTCACTGAGAAGCGACTTCAATTTAAAAATGAATATTGCTCGCTCTTACTCAAAGCTTGATAGATTTTTCTACCCTCATAATGTGGACTTCCGAGGTCGTGTATATCCCATTCCTCCTCATCTTAACCATATCGGCAATGATTTATCAAGAGGGTTGCTTATGTTCGCAGATGGCAAAACAATTGGCGAGCATGGTCTTAGGTGGTTGAAGATACACTGCGCCAACTTGATGGGCAAAGATAAAGCTACCATCCCCTAAAAGTTGGAGTTCATTTAAGCAAATTTAGGTTTAATACGCTCCATTGCTGAAAATCCACTGAAAAATAGAGAGTGGTTGCATAATGAAGATTGCTGGCAGTCTTTAGCTGCAATAATTGATCTGAATACAGCCTTGAAGATGAAGAATCCAGCTGATTATGTCTCTTGCCTTCACATCCATCAAGACGGCAGTTGTAATGGTCTGCAACACTACGCTGCAATGGGAAGAGATACCTAAGGAGCTTATCAAGTTAACTTAGGTCCCAATGAAAGACCAGGTGATGTTTATACTCACGTAGCCAAGATGGTGATTAAATGCGTTGATAAGGACATAGCAGATCCAAATAGTCAGCATCACGATCTTGCCAAAAAGATATCAGGTAACATCAAGCGTAAGACTATCAAGCAGACAGTCATGACGAGTGTGTATGGTGTGACTTTCATCGGTGCTAGAGAACAAATTTATAGACAGCTTAAGGATCAAGCTTTTCTTAAGAGTGAAGACTAAGAGTATGCTGCCAGTATATATCTTGCTAAACTAACTCTTCAATGCATTTCCAATCTATTTTCAAGTGCTCATCTAATTAAGAAGTGGCTGATTGAGTGCGCAAAAGTGGTCGCAGGAGAAGGCAATCCGATGGGGTGGATTACTCCAATGGGATTGCCAGTCGTCCAGCCTTATCGCAAATAGACTCATTTAGATGTGGTCAACACTATTATTCAGAACCTGAAACTCACAAAGCGTTCAGATCAAGTAAATATTAATTTATTTAGCTTAACATAAACACGCCAAAACAGAAATCTGCATTTCCTCCAAATTATGTGCACTCATTAGATTCAACTCACATGATGTACACAGCTGAGCAATGCATAAAAGAAGATATAATTTTCGCAGCAGTTCACGACAGCTACTGGACACATGCTGCCACTGTGGACCGTATGAATCAAATTTTAAGAGACCAATTCATTAAACTGCACTCTGAGCCTTTACTAGAAAATCTTAAACGTTCTTTAGAAATTAGGTACCCGAATTTAAAATTTCCCGATATTCCTCAACGTGGAGACTTTAATTTGGAGAAGATTAAGGAGAGTATATACTTTTTCTCATGATTTTAATCAAAGCTGTAATATTTAAACTCAATATAATGAATTCAAAAAAACTCAAGTGGAGATCTGATTTCGACAAGGAGGTTGTGATAGATAACTTCATTAAGCGAGGATGGACAAAGGCTGAGAAAGACGAAGACTAATGGAACTTTTACTGGGCAACAGTGTGGACAGTCAGAAATCTCTTCAATCCCAAAACAGGTACACAGTGAATATAAACAGGTGTAAGGCTCAATGAGACTCAAATTGTCAACCACTATCCGAATCATTATGAACTAGTGCGGAAAGACTTGATGGTCAAGAACTTGAAAAGATACAAGAAATAGCTGTAAAAAAATTAACATTATTTGGCTAGAGATGAGGTATGGGGAAACGCACACATGGACTTCTTTCCACCAACATACACTTTCCCAAGTAACATTTTCTTATATGCAGACTAATACACAATTTTCTTATAATAATTTCAGAAAAATCCAAACACTACTTGGATCGTTAAGCCGAACAATAGATCACAAGGTCAGGGTATATTTTTGTTAAAGAAAATAAATCAGCTCAAAAAAATAGTGCCTGGAGCTAATTTCAACGCGGCATTCAAAAATTTTAATATGAACGATACCTATGTGATATCAAAATACATTGACAATCCACTGCTAGTAGGAGGCAAGAAGTTTGACCTGCGACTTTATGGTATTATTAAATTTACTCAGTTTTGGTGACATCGTATCGGCCTATTAAAGCATACATGTACGATTAAGGATTTGCACGATTTTGTAACGAACTTTATTCTTCCGATATAGCGGAGATGGATAATATGTTTGTGCATCTGACCAATGTAGCAATCCAAAAGTACTCATAAAAGTACAGTCAAGTTCATGGAGGAAAATGGTCATTAAAAAGCTTGAAATTTTACATTGAGTCAGTTTATGGAACGGAAAAGGCTCAAAAATGCATCTAGGACATTCACAACTTAATGATAATGTCTCTTAAAAGCGTGCAATCAGTGATAATTAACGATAAACACTGCTTCGAGATGTACGGATTTGACGTTCTGTTAGACTCTAACTGTAAGCCGTGGCTCATTGAAATAAATTCATCTCCTAGTCTGACTACAACTACTAAAAGTGATCATAAACTAAAAATGGAATTACTTAAAAGCGTGTTTGAAATTGTAGTCCCTGAGGACTGGGGAGACGAAGCTAGTAAGTATGGAACTAATACGTGCCAGCAAGGTAGAGTAGGTAAATTTGGTATCCTCTATGACGAAACAGCCGAAAGTGTGAGTAGAAAAGTCATCATGTCCTCTAAAAGAAATACCAGCAAAGTTTGGAGATGATTTATAGATTATTATTGGTATTATGTACTTAAACTATATTAATTTTTTATATAATTCACTCAAGTTAATAATTTGATCTAAAAGATTTAGTTATTTATAATTGGGGATTGAGTATATTAAAAATGCGAGAATCCAACCAGAACACTTCATAGACTAAAAACTCGTCGTCTTCATAATATTACAAGAGCATGAAAGACCTGAAAACACTAACAAAAAATGAAGATAGAATAACATACAATCTATATTTACCATTGCCTGTGCCTGATATTGATAAAATTGACAACAAATCGGATCGAGATATCATCGAAAGTTTAATTGAACAACTTGAAATGTCATATATTAACGATGAGGTTCTGTCATACGGTTGCACTATCAGATCAATGATCACCTAAAAAATCGATACAGTTGTTAAGTACACTGAGTAAGGGTATGGTCAGGCTGGCTTGTTACTAATGATAGCTCATTAGCTGTTTTTGCAAGGTGGTCAAAATACGAGAGATGCATTTAACCCTGATGTGAAAAAGCTGCAAACAATATTGAAGGGATACAGCTATAAAAATTATCATGAAAAAATAATGAACAGGAGTATATATCCCAAATATATGGCTCATGTCGGTGAGCGAATGCTACAATAAAGTCAACCTGACAGTAGCAAAATGATAGAAACTGCAATAGCTTACTCAGAACCTTACGCTTTCATTACTTTTGGATTATTCTTTACTCGTTCTGGAAAATTTCGTAAAGCTTATGAAATGTTCAAGAATGCATAATTCTATGGTTATGCTGTTATGGCTGCCCATAAAATATGCTACCTCTTTTCGACCGGTGATATAAATTTTCCCAAAAATTAAGAACTAGCTGATAAATATAATAGAATGTCAAATAATAATGGACTCGGAATCGACCCTCCATACCTGCAAGATCTTCGAAGATAGGTACTGAAATCCTAAAATATTAAGAAAAATGGTTAGATACAGGCTTTTAAGTTATAACTAGAGTAGTCAAAAATGTTAGCATACTTCATTCGAGGGTAAGACATAAAATTGGAAGATGGCGCCAAGCCAATGAAGATTAATAAAGTAAGTTAATAGTTTAGCTTCCAAGTTGTAATCAAAATTAGTCATCAAGGCATTATTTGCACAGAATAACGTGATACATAAAGATATTGTTTAGTTTCTTTTGGTAATATCTAGGTCACAAATATTGAGAACTTCTATTTGCTACTCAGGAGCGGAACAAAATTTATTATAAAAAAAGGAACAAAATTAAGCTAAATACAATATAAGGTGGCAGCAGATTGCACAGCAAGAGATATTGTAGTAAGCAAAAACAATAAAAATGAGCTTGACGTTAGTAAAGTCAGTGAAAAGTTGAGAAAATGCGCAAAGTTACTATTCACTAAATAACTCTATGTGCTTTCTCTATAACTGTACAATTACATGGCAATGCTTTAGTTTCCTGACTTAGATGTAATCCACTGCAACCGTGGGTTAACAAACTAGAAGATAGGAGAGATTCCATAAGCGATAAAATGTTACAAGAAAAGTTTACTTATATCGAAAGAAAATCTAAAATCTCAGTACAAATTATCAATGCTGTATATAAAAAGGGGATA